>Ga0315907_10004616_pt1 | contig 15415 bp, 13 predicted proteins | sample LakEriMetagenome_3_FD_203525 | JGI IMG/M metagenome (GOLD analysis project Ga0315907, IMG submission 203525) | Freshwater fungal communities from buoy surface, Lake Erie, Ohio, United States - Buoy 12 MA123 | ecosystem: Environmental > Aquatic > Freshwater > Lake > Lake biofilm | place: USA... | reverse complement strand
TCGGTGGCAAAGACCCAGTAAGCGAACTCAACTCGCAACTCTGGAACTCAACTAAGGATGACGACCATCCTAATCGCCAACAAGCTCGCAAGCAAAAGCGTCGCCTGTCCTACATCGCAAACGTCTACGTTGTAAAAGATCCAGCCCACCCTGAAAACGAGGGCAAGGTATTCTTGTACAAATTCGGCAAGAAGATCTGGGATAAGATTCAGGCTGTGATGTATCCTGAATTTGAAGGAGACGAAGCAGTCAATCCGTTTGACTTGTGGGAAGGTGCTAACTTCCGTCTAAAGATTCGCCAAGTCGCTGGCTATCGCAACTACGACCAATCGCAGTTCGATCCTAAGACTGCGCTTCTTGATGACGACGCTAAGTTAGAATCAGTCTGGGCTTCTGAGCACAGCCTGAAGAAGATCGTCGATCCGTCGAACTTCAAGTCGTACGATGAATTAAAGAAACATTTGGATATGGTTCTTGGTGCATCTGGCGGTGTTAGCGCAACTGCTGCTGATACTGATGAAGAAGTCGCCGAGTACGTTCCTCGCACGAAAGTCGCTGAAGCGCCATCTGCTCCAGTAGCAGATACTCCAGCTTCTGATGAAGATGATGATTTGGATTTCTTCCGAAAATTAGCTGGTTAAAAAAAGAAAGGGAGCTTCGGCTCCCTTTTTTTATGCCATTGCTGCTAGTGCATCGCCTTGAATTGCGGGACCGAGAGATCCTTGATAGCTATTCTGACTATTATTAACTGTCGGAGCACTTACGTTATTTTGAACAACTGGTTGCTGTCCGACTGTGCTTTGGCTCTTCGCGTCTACTACAGCGTCAGTAGCGATTTGTAGAGCAGCTGCCTTTTGTGGCGCAGCTGCTGGTTCTAGCGCAGGACTGCCAGCGGCAGGTGTGGCTGGCGCCATGGCTGTTGGTTGTGGAACAGGACCGCCAGCGTTTGTTTGCGATGGTGGAGCTGCTGGTGCTTCTTTTTTTGGTTTCGGTTGCGCTTGTTTCTTCGATGGTTTGGTTCCAGTCTTCGCCATCTCTTCTATTTCTTGAGCAGTAAATCCAAATTTGCCAGCTTTCTCGAACGCGTCTGGCCAACTGTCCATCAATGCGATTCCTTCGCCAGAGATATCGTCTGCAACTTCTTTCATTTGTTTATTGCCACTAATAGAAGCGGCATCATATAGCGCAGTTGCTAGATTTGCTACTTTATTTTCTGCTTCTTCTGCGGTTTTAGATGCAGATGGGGTTGGCTTGTTCTGTTTTCCGCCATCTTTTGTTCCACCACTCTTCGGTTTGCCATCATCAGACTTGAATATGTCTGGAATCAAATCTGATAGTTTCTCTGCGATATTTTTCAACCATCCAGTAATAGAGCCGAACAGTTCATCAATCATATCGCCGATATTAAACTTGGCGATCACGTCTAATGCCTTCGATAGTTGTTTTCTAATCATGCTCTTCTCGTCGAACAAACTTGCGAGCATAGCTATTGGTGAAAAGAATTCTATGAATTGATTTAGGAAATCCTTGAAGTTAAAATCTTCTACTATTTTCGCCAGTTCGTCAAACCCAAACAGCTCTAATAGATTAGAAACAATCCACTGACCTATTCCAACTAGCCAACCAACCAGACCATCTATAATTCCAACGAGGGCACCTTTAATTGCGCCCACTATACCGTCTTCCTTAAATCCTTCTATTGCTCCCATTACACCTTCGTATAAAGAATATAAAATGGTTATTGGGAGCGCGAGTTTTCCTAGGATTGGCGCAATAAACTTAAACAGTCCACCGAGTTTTGACATAAACTGAAACAGTTTGCCAAATATTGCTCTTCCTTCGTCGAAGTATTTTAATACTGGTTTTAGAGCTTCGCCCACCATTGTAAAGAATTTCTTTATTTTCGAGAATATAGATTCGACTAGTTTGAACGCTTTGCTTTCGGTGATGGCGTCTTTTATTTTCAAGAACATTAAGCTAAGGTCAGTGAATAGTGACTTCACTAACTTAGGACCTCGCAATATACCATCTCTTATTTTTGTTCCAATAGATTTGATGCCTTCAAATACTTTTAGAGTCATCTCGTACAGGAATCCGAACATTTTGGAAATTAACTTAAATGCTTTCAATGGACTCGTTGTAATCCAAGCTATTAATCCAGTAATTATCACTGTCACTTCATCAAACTTCTTTCTTAGTCCAGTAACAAATCCAGCTATGAAAGGAATCAGCAATACTGATAGAAACTTGAATATATTCTTAAAGAATCCGCCTTTTTCTTTTTCTTCATCTTCATCTTTTTCGCCTTCGCCTTTTGGAGTTTCTAACCCAGCTTCAGCTGCGGCTGCTGCTTGTTTCTCTTGTAGTTTTTCAGCTTCCATTTTGTCGCGATTGTCTTTTTCGCGAAACACGTCTATCAGATCCATCGAATTAGAAGGAAGTATGTCAGTCGCTATTGCTGCGATAGTTGCGGAGATATTCTCCAAGGCGATGATTTGAAGCTGTGAGTTATCGACTAGTTTCAACAATGAGCCATTCATTAGGCTAAATTCAGAAAGTTGTGATTTCTGAAGCTCGACTGTTTGGTCTTTCTTCTTGTCTTCTTTCTTCTTGCCGCCTTCTTTTTCCTTAGAAGATTTTTTCCAATCTTTTATGGTTTTCATTATATCAGCAAGACTTGTTTTTATATCATCTGCCATTACTTGTTCCTAGCTAGTCGTTCTTTTTCTTTTTCTAAATATTTGAGTAGCATATTAACATAGATATCACGCTCAAATGGAAGCCAATTTTCTATATCAGCCATAGCATAATTATGATGTTGCATCAATGAGAAGTTTAATTGATAGTACTGTGGTAGATCGCTGTAACCTACCATTAGACGAAAAAACTTTGTAACCCCTCTAATTTAATACTCTTTTCTTTTCCTGCTGAGGTCTTGTAAGTAACATCAACATATACCTTCGGCATATCTTCGATAAAATCTTTAATAAGACCAAGTTCTTTCATACCTAGCGAAGATACAAATTCTTCTAATTCGCTTCTGGTATAGTTTGAAACTTCGTATACTTCTGAGCCTTCGTAAATCTGCTCTATACAAGAAGCCATCAAACTCATCACTTTATTTTCTTGACCGACGCTAGTAGTTTCTATGGTAGTTAGTGCTTCAAATGTAGGATATCTAAGCACAACTCCGATGCTGTCTGTCAACTTGATATTATTGGAATGCTTGCTTTCTGTAACTTTAATTTTGTCTAAATCGATTGTGATTGGATATGTGGCTCCATCATCGTGGTCTTTAATTGTTGCTTCAATAATATTGGATACAGATTTCGCTCGGATATTGATAAAGAAATATTCAATATCAAATGAAGCCATCTTATCCACATCAATCTGGTCTAAACAGCAGTTGTTAATAATTTGTTTATAGACATTAATTGTATCTTTTAAATCGCCTTCTTTGGCAATTAGAACCAGTTTTTCTTCCGCCACAGTAAATGGGCGATATCTAACAGCTTTCTTCGTAGAAGGAAGCGTCATTGTAAAAACAGGTTGTTTAATCTTTGGTAATCCCATGGTATTCTCCATTCAGTCATTCATTTATATTATGCCGCCAAAATCAGTAAAAGTCTTAGAGGTCAATGTATTTAGTTGTTCTGGTAAGTTTTTATTTAAGAAGCTCTGAGCGAACTTTGAGCTACTTGATAGCTTATCCACCAAAGATCTATTCTTTTCTGTGGATTCTCTTGCCTTGTTTACAGCGTCTGCATATGCTGGCGATCTGTAATCTGGATTTCCATATTCTTGATCCGATATTTGTTCAAACGTATCATCGTTGGCTTTAAATGTTTGCATTCTAAACCCAGCGAATGTAACTGATACTTGCATTCTCAGAATATCTTCAGAAACCCAAGAATGCTGAATATCAGAAACTGAAGTAGGATATGCTTCATATAGAGTGCTTTTTATTAGCTCGGTTCCAGCAGAGTTAAAGCTAATAATTTCTATTGTAGAAACATAGTCGCTTCTATAAGCGACTTGACCAGTTTTTAATGCCTTTCCTGCGCTAGGAACGTCGAATGATTCAGTAGGGGTTCCTACAATTTGTTGCACCCAGAAATGAAACATTCTCGCTGGTAGTGCGTCCTTGGCTCTAACATAAAAATCAAAAACTGTGGAATCTTCCAAAACAGCAGCATATGGACTTAGATATCCTCGACCATATCCGAAAGGTTGGATTCTTTCGGTTGCGACAGTTACACGTGGATGTTGCGCAGAATTACAAAGAAATTCTAGGTCTTGCATTTCATTTGTTTTGAGTAAACAGTTTGGCTTTCCAAACTTAACTAAAAAATGCGCTTGTGAAAGTACAGTTCCGCCGATATTGGCGCTGAACTCGTTTATGTTAAAAGCCATTAGACTTTGCTCCTGCTGTCTTTCCAGACTTGTTCTTTAGTTGCTTTCTTAAATTGCTCAGAAGGTAAAAACATGGTGATATTCCATTCTTCCTCTGGAACAATGATGAATGGAGAACGAACTTGTTTATACAAATAATGCTTAAAGCATGGTTTGAAAAATCTAAATCTTGCCGCTTTCTTAAGTAGAGTATATGTTATTCTTATTCTTGTTAATTCGACAGCGCTGATGTTCTCGTTTTCGCTTTTTGTTTTTAATTCTAGCAAACTATCGTATAGTTTCGCGCGAAGAACTGGCGGCAAGTAATGCATGTTTAGACCATAGAAACCATCAGTTTCGAAATCAACAGGAAACACTAAAGGAAATCTATCGTAGTAAGGGAGTTCTTTCTTTCCCTTTGGATCGTATAAAAACATATACAATCTTCCTATACGAATTCTTCGTTTCTTACGGTCTACTTGTTCAATAAATCGAACAGGGCGAACTGTTTCTTTACCAATCTGAGCATATTTTTGCGTTAGCCAAGACCTAGCCCTATTTGTAAACTGTGCTAATGATACACCAGTTTTAGAAGCTTCTTCGACCATTTTAGTGTAAATGTATGCTGGCATTAGTTGTTCAATTCCTTCTCTGTAATAATTTGAAACTTCCAGCCGCGATCCTTACAATACTCTTCCGCAGCTTTCCATTTCGACTGATTCTTACCCCAAGTCATAACTTCGTTAATATACCTTCTAGTTCTTCGCTGCTGTTTCTTTGGTTCGCGCGTCTGAGCTAGTGGTTTAATCTCAACAAGTATACTTTCTATTTTACCATCTGGTGTTCTTTTTCTAAACCAAAAGTCCACGAAATATCGATGCATTTTATTGTCAGTTACACATCTATAAGGAACTACAACTTCCTCTGAATTCCATTCAAGAACATCAGAATGAGTATCAAGGAAGTTCATGAATTTCAGCTCTAGGCTTGACCTATAAATAACTTTGGTCGGGTCTCCCTTATATTTAGATGGGTTCTTGACCTTGTATCTTCCTTTCCATGCCATTTTATCGCCTAAATAAAGAGTATAATCAACAAGGTATTTATATGTCAACGAGAACAACAGCAAGAAATCCGAGCAGCGCGATCGAAGCCAAAAAAGCTAATATCACCGCAGGGTCAACTGCACCATTAGAGTATCCGTTGAGTGGAAAGCCAGATTACTTTATGGTTTTGTCCCCGATAAAATATGTACAGACTGTCGCTGGTCTCGAACCAGATAAAATTGATATTACAATTAGTTCTGGTAGCAAATCTATACCCGTAGTTAAAGCAGGCTCGACTTCTGGGAAAACTATTATGTTACCTCTTCCAGAACAGATCCAAGATCAGCTTAACTTAAACTACAATTCTATCGATCTCGGAATGGTAGCTGCAGGGTTTAGAGCTGGAGCTGCAATTGGAGACGCATTTAGTTCTGGTGGTTTCGGAGCAGGCATTTCTTCCATGAAAACCGAACTTATGGCTGGGGGTAATTATGCTTTGCGTTCTGCCATTGGTGGTATTAGCGACGAGGTCGGTGCGCTTGTAAATTCTGGTATGGGCGATGTTCCAAATCCATACTCAACCCTATTATTCAAGAACGTAGATCAACGACAATTTCAGTTTTCTTTCAATTTTGCTCCTGCAAGTAAACAAGAAAGTGACGTGTTAAAAGAGATAATCAATCAGATTAGATATCTTTCGCTTCCTAGAGAAGATAAGAACTTCCTTGATTTTCCATATGAGTGGGAAATCAGTTTTGGCGGAACCGATTATCTGTTTTCGATGTCACGAGGTGTAATTACAGATTTTCAGGTAAGTTATGGAGCTTCTGGCGGCATGGCGTTTTTCAAAGACACAGGAGCACCACAATTTGTAAAGATGTCGTTTACTTTCAAAGAAATATTCCCTATGAACAAAACTCTCATCGATATTTCTGGTTCTTCCATGACTCCGATAACTAATCAACGAGGTGCAAACGACGCAGTTCAATCTCTAGATTCAGCAAGCAGAGATAGAGGTACTGTTTTAACTATTCCTCCTGCCGCAAATACATCAGCATAAGGTAATATATGTCAAGTAAATATTTCAGTAATTTTCCTAGAATAACGTATGATGGTGTTCCTATGCGTAATATCATGCTGAAGACAGACTTCGTAAAAGAATTGTTTCAGCTATCTACTGCATTTTATGACTATGTTCTAAAAGAAGGAGACAGACCGACCACAGTGGCGTTCAACTACTATGGCTCCGTCGACTATGCTTGGCTGGTTATTTTGTCAAATACTATAATAGATCCGTATTTTGAATGGCCAATGACTCAAGAAGAATTTGACCAGTTTATCGTTAAGAAATATGGTTCTATTCAGGCTGCTAAATCTGCATTTTACGAGTATCGCTTATTACAAAATGGTAAGCTAGTAGATTTTAATATTACACCGACCACTTACACGTATGCATATGATAATACTACCAAAGGAAACTTTGTCGGTATTACTAACTATGATAAAGAGTTTGAGTTAAATGAAAATCGTCGTAGAATTAAATTAGTCGAAGCTTCTTTTGCTCCGAACATTGCGATTGAATTGAAAAAGAAATTGAGCTAATATGTCACTACCGATAATCAACGTAGGAAAGATAAACCAACACTCGTTTGATATTCGTCTAACGAGAAAGAATGCTAAAGATGGTGAAATACTACAATATGGTGTTTCACAATTCTTTACTGCATTCTCTATTTCCCAAGCGTTGTCTATGAAGTCTATGTTCTTTAAGGGAATATTTTCTGACGGTCTTGGGTTATATGATAAGGGATTCATCTCTATGGGAGATGAGTTAGAAATAACTTTGTACAGAAACGAAGAAGATACATTCAAAATAATCAAGAAGTTTTACATAAGCGAATTCTCTTCGTCGCAGCAGACTCAAAATACCAAACACAGAGTAATGACCATTGCGGCTCTTACTAAGCCAGGATACTTAAATAAAAATATATTCATTTCAGTTACTGGAAGCGGAAAAAGTTCTGACACCGCTAAAGATGTTCTAAAGACATATCTATCAGTCAATGAAGCTGATATTGACGCGGAAGAAACTTCTGGTGATGTAAAGTTTGTATTCACTAAAGCAAAACCATTTGTCGTTCTTCAGAATCTTAGCGATCGTTCTATTTCTGCTAACTCTTCGTATGAGGATAACTTATTTTTTGCGTTTGAAACCGTTTCAAAATATAATTTTAAATCTGCTAGAGAATTGGTAAATACCGCGCGAGTGTTCAAATATAAACAATTCGCAACCTCTACTCCATCTGATGATGAGGATGACTATTATAGAATCTTGCATTATACTCAACCAGCAGCTGGTTCTCGCAATAATATGATTTCGCAGGGTATTATAGACAACGAAATTGTTTCATTTAACTTCATCGATAGAACAGTAGCATCAAACAGATTTGATTACGAAACAGATAAAGACAAAGTATCGCTAATGGGTAAATATTCTCCGCACGATATTTCTGGATTAAAAGCGCAGCTAAAAGAAACTACAACAACACAGGCTTCAATTGATACATCTGCAAATACCAAAATTATATGCGACGACGCTTCTTACGAAAGAACTGAATTTAGAAATAAAAAAGAGCCAGTAGCAAAAGCTCAACTAGCAATGCTTCGTGAAAATAAGGTAACAATTAAAGTATATGGGAATCATGAGATAGTTCCTGGAGATATAATCGATATGGAAGTTCCTGCCAAATTCTTGGTAGAGGAAGAATTCAAACAATTTGATAACAAAATGCACGGTCGCTACCTCGTGGCTGGCGTAAGACATGATATTGGTGTCGGAGTTATCTTTGACACCATCATAGATTTGTATAAAGATGCGTTTGAAATACCTGTGTCTGGCAGCACAAACAGCGATTCTCCAGTACAACGAAAAGAATATAGATACGAACTTCAATCTGGCGGTGCTGCTGGATTTGATGACTTCTTAAATACTAACAACATAACAATTGCTAAAGGTAGAGGATAAGTGAGAGATAATCTAGAAAATACTCCATTTGGTCAATTTATATGGTTTATGGGCGTGATAGAGGATATCGAAGATCCTCTCAAAATTAATCGCGTCCGAGTAAGATGCATTGGATTTCATTCTGACAACAAATCAGAAGTTCCGACTGAGAGTTTACCTTGGGCGCCAATGGTGAGTTCAACTGCAAATATGTCTGCTCCTATGTTAAATCAGGGCGACTGGGTTGTTGGATTCTTTATCGACGGAAGAACAGCACAACAGCCAGTTGTATTGGGTTCTATTACTGGTATACCAACACAACCAGCAGATACCGCGCGAGGATTCAGTGACCCTGATGGAATATTCCCTAGATCTGGCCAGATAACATATGGTACTAACTCACCGCTCGCGCGCGGAGAACTTGGAATTCCTACTGGCGTAGAAGCTCAGCCATCTTATTATGAACCGCCAGCACCATCGGAGAATACCGAAGCTCCATCACAACAAGTTGCCCCTGCTACAAATACTCCTAGCACCGCCGATTTCAACGAACACGAAACAGCATTGATAGAAGCAGCAAAGAAACAAGGAATCACAACAATTCCAGAACTCGCTGCGTTCTTGGCTAACTGCAAACATGAAACTGGAAACTTTAGAAAACTAGAAGAGAATTTGTCGTACAGTACTGATTCTGCAATTAGAAAAACTTTTGGCAAATATTTCAAAGGCGTTGATACTGCTCCTTATATTAAGAATCCACCTAGACTAGGAAGTAGGGTTTATGCAAGAGCAGAACTTGGTAATGGTAATGAAGCTAGTGGAGATGGTTACAAATATAGAGGAAGAGGATATTTGCAAATTACTGGAAAGAGTAATTATGCTGCAGTAGAAAGAGCATGTGGTATTAACTGCGTACGATCTCCAGATGACTTGGCAAAATCAATTGAGTCTGCCGCTTTGTCTTCTGCTTGGTGGTGGAAAACAAATGTAAGCAGGAGTTCTAGATACAATAAACCTTCTCCGCCGAATGAAACTGACGCATACATTATAGCAACTGGTGGTATCGTAAACGGAAAAGTACCTTCAAACGGTCAGGCTGAACGAGTAAAATATTTCAAAGAATATTTGAACAAATTAAAGGGAACAGTAGACGCGTCAGAATCTGTAGTTGAAACTGATCCTGTGACTGGAGAGATAACATCAGTTACCCAGCCAAACTATAAAACTCCTAGTCGCCAAACAGATGAAGACGCGATTACCTACACAAAGAGAACTGCTGCTGCAGGAATTCTAACTGCTTCTGGATTAACTTGGAATGAGCCTTCGTCAAAGTATGCTACAGAATATCCCAAGAATCATGTTATGGAAACTGCTGGCGGTCACGTATTAGAATTTGACGATACGGAAGGTTCTGAGCGAATTCACATTTTCCATAAAACTGGATCATTTATAGAAATACATCCAGATGGTAGAATTGTTATGCGTTCCAATGGCTCTATGAATCAGATAACATATGGTGATGGTAATTTCTATATCCGTGGTAATTGTAACATTTCAGCAACAGGTGATATTAACTTGTTGTCAAATAAGGCGACAAACATATCAACAGTCGGCGACGTAAATTGGAAAGTCGGCGGTAAGTTTAATCTAACCTCTCAGGGTGAAGCTAAGATAATCACAAGTAAATTATTCTTAGAAGGTTCAGAAATTAGAATGAACGAAGGAACTGCTGGTATCGGCGCGCCAACACCAGTAAATGAATTAAGTGTTTCTGCGTCTTCTGCTGAAACATTGGCAGATGGCGAAGGTTATACCCAGAACAGTCGCGGTGTATTAGACGGATCTGGCGAAGGAAGCGACGAAACGCCATACACTACTGATACAGGTGGTACTACACCAACAGCTGGTGGTTCTACTGATGTGAAGCCGACCAAGATAGAATGGAATGGTGATTTAAATGTCAAGATCTCTAAATATTATAAATTAAAAGATCTAACCAAAGGTATTCCTATTAGAGGAAGTCGTGGTATTAGCGCAGCAGATGTTGTAAATAATCTAACTATTTTAGCTCAAGTAATATTAGATCCGCTAAGAGATGCAGGATTAAGATTTAATATCAATGATGGTTTGCGCGATCCAAATTCTGCAACTGGTAAGGGAAACCCGAAAAGCGATCATATTACTGGATGTGCAATCGACCTTGGTCCAGTCGGAATGTCGGCATACGATCAAGCATTAAAAATTCACGAAATTGTTGGTAATCGAGCAAGACAACATCTGCTAGAATACACTAGCAAAGGTGCTGTTGGCTGGAATCATATAGCAATCGGCGGGTTCGGTGCTAAGAATCCGAATGGCGCGAAATCATCGACGCCTGTCGCTACCTTTATGAATCACAAAAACGCACATGTTCCTAACAAATTCAAAGATTATAAAAATGGAAGAAAGGGTTAAATTATGCCAGTAAAAAATCCAGGTTCATATCCTACAAGTTCTGATGTATTTTACTCGCCAAATATTTTTATAAATGGTGTAAATGTTGCGCTTTGGAAAGCTCCATCAAAAGGACCAACCAGCGGATCTAAATCCACTTCGTCGGGTGGTGTTAATGCACAACAGGATGATACCCCGCAAATATCGTCCAGTGCTTCTGCTACATTTGATAAGTCTGTGGCTGAACAAACTAACTCAGTCCCAAGTGTTCCAACTAGTGATTTACAACAGCCAGAAACCATTCCACCAAATTCTGGATTATCTGGCGCTCCAGCTCCAGATAATGGATTGGTCTTATCTTCACAAACTCCTGAAGCGCCATCAACGTTGCCGACTAAAACTGTCGAATCATACGCAACACAGATGGCAGCGTATGTTGCCAATCCAGATTCATATAAGATGAAAATAGAAAACGTTCTCACTGGAAACATTAAATCTACTTTTCCTGGAACTCTAAGAAATCTTTCTTTAGATCCCCTTGAATCAATAGCTCCAAAAGAAGCTGTCATACCGCTCGGAGTTGCGTTCCAAACATTAGTATCAGAAGGTCTTGATGGTGCTTGGAAAGAAACTGGGACACAGGGCTTCCAGAGTAATAGAAACATTATAGGAATCTTTGCTGATATGGGCTATGATACTAACATAGCTCCATTTAATTCTGACCAAACACCTTGGTCGATGGCTCTTGTAAACTGGGTTCTAAAAAGATCTGGATACAGATATACAACTACATTAGACGCATATGATATTATGAATAGAGCTTCAGATTATGGCGCAGTTGAAGTTCCTCTTTCTGAAGCTCGCGTGGGAGATATATGTTTGTGGGATTATGGTCATGCTAATTTCGTGTATCAGGTATTCCCCGATGGAAAGATGTCTTTCCTCGGTGGCTGTCAATCGCTTCAAAATGAACCGAATTCAGGAACAATTTCTGTTTCTTGGAGCAAAGGATATGATCCTGTAAATAATAATGGTTCGTTATTAAAAGTTTTCCGTCCAACGCAAGTATAAATAGAGAAGTAAAATGGCAGAGAAAAAACAACCAAAATATAGCGACTTTAGCACATCGTTTGCTAGAAATCCAATACAGAGCGACTTACTAAGAATTTCTGAATTTGACGCAGTAAAACGTTCTGTAAGAAGTTTAATCTTAACGGATAAATATGAACGATTATTAGACCCAAACATAGGTGGCAATATTCGCGCTTTGTTGTTTGAGCCAATTGATGCAGCAACTACGATTACTCTAAGAAACGCAATTGAAAGTACTCTAAATAATTATGAACCAAGAGCGGTAATTAGAGAAATCGTTATCAAACCAGATTACGATAGACAAGCATATTATGTGCAAATTACTTTCTCACTAATATATTCAGAACAGCAAGCAGCTGTTGAATTTTTCTTAAATAGGATCCGATAATGGCAGCCAATGGATTTTTGAACACTACTCAGTTAGACCTTTCGGCTTATAAAGAAAGCCTGAAGCAATATCTGAGACAACAAGACCAGTTCAAAGACTACGATTACGAGGGTTCTAACCTCTCGGTCTTATTAGACATATTGGCTTACAACACATACCACAATGCGTTGTATCTAAACATGGTCGGAAGTGAAATGTTCTTAGACACCGCGCAATTACGTGAGTCTGTTGTTTCTCATGCTAAAGAACTTAACTACGTGCCAAGATCCAGAACCAGTGCAAGAATAACACTAGATGTTACCGTAAATGTTCCTGCTGCTACAGAAATATTTACTCCTCCGGATTCGGTAACGATCCCAAAATATTTTAAGATATCTGGTAAGGACATAAACAATAATACCTCTTATTATTTTGTCACAGAAGAACCAATTATTCTTTCTAGAGCAAGCGGTTATTCGGCACAAGTGCAATTCTTTGAAGGTATTGTTCTTACAGAAGCATTCAACTATAATAGCAGAATTATCGCTTCTTCTGAAGATGCTGACACTGATTCTATTACTGTTCTAGTGAGAGATTCTGCTATTTCTACCAATAGCACGACGTGGTCTAGAGCTGATAGTTTATTTGGACTTTCTGCGACAGATACCATCTATTTTGTCCAAGGTGCGCAAGACTACAAATATGAAATCGTGTTTGGTAATAACGTAGTCGGTAAATCACTGACTCCAGGAAATATAGTATATCTTCAATATAGAAAGACTGTCGGCGAAGATGCAAACGGCATCAATAGATTCGCTTCGGTTGATTCGGTAGAAGGTTATTCTGTATCACTTTCTTTAATTAACAATACCGACAAAACTGACGGTGGTTCGTATCAAGAAACAACCGAATCTATTCGTTTCAATTCTACGAAATATTTTCAGACTCAAGAAAGAGCTATTACTTCTGGTGACTTCGTGTCGCTGATTAAAACAAACTTCCCATCGCTTAGAACTGTTATCGCATATGGCGGCGAAGAAGCTACTCCGCCGAGATTTGGTAAGGTGTTGATATCCGCAGTTCCATTTGATGGAGTAATTCTATCAGATCCGTTAAAATTAGCAATTCAAGAATTCGCAAGAAATAGAACTACTCTTTCTATCGATCCTCTGGTCGTTGATCCTGACTTTATCTTCGTTGACGTTCAATCTGTAGTTAAATATAACAATACAAAGACCAATAAAACAGCAAACGAGCTTAGAACTATTGTTAACCAAGCAATACATGATTATACTGATTTAAATCTTGCAGACTTTGGCTCAGATTTAAGGTTCTCAAAACTAACAAATGCTATCGATCTTTCTGACGCTTCTATTGTAAGTAACGAAACTAATTTGCGACTATCAAAACGAATTACTCCTCAACCAGCAGTTCCGTTTACCACTACCTGGAACTTCGAAAATGCTTTATTGACGGATTACATTGGAAGAGCATATGTAAATGAAACACCAGTAATTACTTCTAGCCAATTTTTGTATAGAGGATTTAACGCTAGTATAGAAGACGATGGAAATGGAACCCTGTTGTTAAAAACAGATGAGCTTGATGATGTTAATGTTGGTACAGTAGATTACACTGTAGGTATCGTAAACATAACTTCGTTGACTGTGGATTCTTATCCAGGTAATTCTATTAAGATATACGCATTATTACAAAATCAAGATGTTGAAACAGCAACAAATAAAGTAATTATTATTGACCAAGAAGATATTTCAATTCAAGTAAATGCAGTAAGAGCATAATAGATGAAAGAAGTAGAGTTATATGTATCCAGCTTAGTTGAAAGTCAATTTCCTTCTTTTTACAAAGAAGAAGGAGAGATGTTCGTCGCCTTCGTAAAGGCATATTTTGATTGGCTAGAAGAGACAGGCACTACAAATCAAATTGGTTACGAAACTAGAAAGCTACCCTCTTATAGAGATATTGATACAACTCTAGATAAATTCATAGAGAACTTTCAATACAAATATCTGCAAGGTGTGCCGCGCGAATACGCTGGCGATAGAAGAACTCTACAAAAACACATCAAAGAAATATATTCATCTAAGGGTTCTCCTCGCGGACTAGAATTATTATTCCGCCTTCTATTCAACGAAGATATTAATGTTTATGTTCCTGGCGATGACGTATTAAAACCATCTGATGGTGATTTCGTCGTACCAAGATATCTAGAAATGCAATTCAGCCCATATCTTCCTCTGTATGTTAACAAGCCCATACGAGGTCGCCTTTCTGGAGCGACTGGTATAGTAAACGACTATCAAGTGTTCCTAAAAGAAAATAGTCGTTTTGATATTTTGTATATTTCTAACGTGAGTGGCGAGTTTCAGGCTGGCGAAGAAATTATTAATAGTACTGTTCTTGACGATAACAATCTAAAAGTATCTCAAAGCCCTTTGATATTAGGTTCTCTTTCTGATATTATTATCATTGATGGCGGCATTAATTTTAAGGTAGGCGATACTTTTGATGTTGATGGATTTCAGAACGGTACAAACGCAAAGGCAGTTGCTGTCGATGTTAGACAACGAGCAGGCTTCGTTACTTTTGATATAAGAAACAGCGGGTTTGGTTTTAGTAATACTTCTACGCTTTCTCTGGCTGGCTTCAGCGAAACTTTGTATCCAGAATACATGCCGCAGATAAGTTTAGAAAGAACCAGCGCAGAGATTTCAGTAACAGGTGATGTAGATTTATTTGATCTTGGCGAATATGTTGATGGTCTTTCCTCTGGAGCTAGAGGTATATTTGTTTCGGAAACTATATCAGGAGCAAATAGAACAATATTTCTCCGCAGAGTATATGGAAACTTTACACAAGGCGAAATAATAAAAGGAAACACATCTGAGACAGAAAGAACTGTGGCAGGTGAAGATCTAGTGTCTGAAGCGTCGTTCAAAATCGGAGAGCTACTCAACACCAGAACAGAACTTTTAACTGGTATTAGATTAGAACAAGCTATGAATGTCGCTGTTTCTTGGACTAGATCGGCGAATAATATTATAGTCAATCATAAGTTTC
>Ga0315907_10004614_pt1 | contig 15415 bp, 14 predicted proteins | sample LakEriMetagenome_3_FD_203525 | JGI IMG/M metagenome (GOLD analysis project Ga0315907, IMG submission 203525) | Freshwater fungal communities from buoy surface, Lake Erie, Ohio, United States - Buoy 12 MA123 | ecosystem: Environmental > Aquatic > Freshwater > Lake > Lake biofilm | place: USA... | reverse complement strand
ACCTTTTCGGTCGGAATCAGCACCTGACCCAACAAGGACGTCATGCCGGTGCGCTGAACCTCCTGCTCAATGTGAGCCTTGGTCTTGTTCTCTTGGCCGCTGATGGCGCGAACCACATACCACTTCATTCCTTCGGTTGCCATGAGCTTAAGCGAAGATGGAGTAAACGAAATCGAGAACCGTAGACAAGCCCTTGTCCATAGCAAATACGATCAAGGCAAACACTAGGGAAGCAACGATCACCACCACGGCACTGCGCTGGAGGGTAATCCAGGTAGGCCAAGTGGTACGGTGGGCAAATTCTTCCCAAGATTCGCGGAGGTACGAGCGGAGCGCTTCCATGTTCCTTTTTATTTGATCGTTCGTTAGCTAATGAGTTTTTGCACGGGTGGAGAGATTCGAACTCCCATCAATGGTTTTGGAGACCACTATTCTACCCTTGAACTACACCCGTAGACGAGAAAAGGTACCCCGGAATTCCGGGGCACCTCTAACCCGTAACAGAGTCCTCTTAGTCGAGGAGTTCCGTGATCTGGCCAGCGCCTACGGTACGGCCACCCTCACGGATAGCGAAACGCAGACCCTTGCTAAGCGCCACCGGAGCGATGAGGTTAACCTCGATCGTCAGGTTGTCGCCCGGCATTACCATCTCGGTTCCAGCGGGGAGCATGATCTCACCGGTTACGTCCGTGGTACGGAGGTAGAACTGAGGACGGTACTTGTTGTGGAACGGCGTGTGACGGCCGCCCTCTTCCTTCTTCAGGATGTACACCTCAGCCTTGAACTTAGAGTGGGGCTTTTGTGAGTTCGTCTTGGCGATAACCATACCGCGACGGATTTGCGCCTTATCGATACCGCGGAGCAGAAGACCTACGTTGTCACCTGCCTCACCGCGATCAAGGATCTTGCGGAACATTTCCACACCCGTGATGGTAGAAGTCAATTTTTCGTCACCAAAACCGATGATGTCCACGCCGTCGCCGGTGTTGGCCACACCCGTCTCGATACGGCCCGTAGCCACGGTACCGCGGCCGGTGATCGTGAACACGTCTTCGATGGGCATCAAGAAGTCCTTGTCCTTGTCGCGAACGGGCTCTTCGATCCACTGGTCAACCGAGTTCATCAATTCCATTACGGTGTCAACCCACTTCGGCTCTCCGTTCAAGCCACCAAGAGCTGAACCTTTGATAACCGGCGTGTTGTCGCCGTCGTACTTGTAGAACGTGAGGAGGTCACGGATTTCCATTTCAACGAGCTCGAGGAGTTCCTCGTCGTCAACCATGTCAACCTTGTTCATGAACACCACAATGCGGGGTACACCTACCTGACGGGCAAGCAGGATGTGCTCGCGGGTCTGGGGCATAGGACCGTCGGTTGCAGCTACAACCAAGATGGCGCCGTCCATTTGGGCAGCACCCGTAACCATGTTCTTTACGTAGTCAGCGTGGCCCGGGCAGTCAACGTGCGCGTAGTGGCGATTAGCTGTTTCGTATTCAACGTGGGCGGTGTTGATGGTGATACCGCGCTCTTTCTCTTCGGGAGCAGCGTCGATTGAGTCGAAGCTACGCGCCTGTGAAAGACCCGCTTGGGCCAATACCGTAGTGATAGCAGCCGTTAAGGTGGTTTTACCGTGGTCTACGTGACCAATGGTACCGATGTTGAGGTGCGGTTTGTTCCGCACGAAATTCTCCTTTGCCATTGCGAATTAGAGAGTTAAGAGAGATTAATAAAACCTGTACTGTGAACGTTGAGCCAATGGCGGGAATTGAACCCGCGACCTTTTCCTTACCAAGGAAACGCTCTACCCCTGAGCTACATCGGCGGTGGAGCGGAAGACGGGATTCGAACCCGCGACCCTCAGCTTGGAAGGCTGATGCTCTACCAACTGAGCTACTTCCGCGGTATGCTGTTGTGGGAGTAGATGGACTCGAACCACCGATGCCGTTAGGCGACAGATTTACAGTCTGCTGCAATAGCCACTATGCGATACTCCCAGTGTACAGTTTAGTACATGAACTTCGCACTCTGCAGAGCATAAGAGCCAGCAGAGGGACTCGAACCCCCGACCCACTGATTACAAATCAGTAGCTCTACCAACTGAGCTATGCTGGCTTAGGGGACGATGCCCTGCAGTGCGCGAAAAAGAACGTTGCTGCCCGTGCAGCACGGCCGCTTTTTCAAACGGACTGCAAATGTAGAAAAAAAAGCGATTATTTCAATACCTACTTTGCCCTTCGGAGCTTTTTTGTTTTGGCCTTGGCTTCTCGGGCCAGGCGCCGCAGGCGATCAACCGCCATAATCAGGGCTTTTTCAAAGGTTTTTGCCTCTTTATGAACCACGAGGTCTTCGCCGGGAATGTGCAACGTTACCTCGGCTATCTTGTTCTCGGCAAGGTGGTTATTGTCAACTTTAAAATGAACCGAGGCGTGAACGGCCCGACGGTAGACCTGGTCAATGCGCTCAAGGCGCTGGTGGGCAAAGGCGACAAGGCGATCGCTGGCCTTGAACTGAATAGCACGAACTTCTACAACCATGACATGGGGGATTTAGGAAGCGCCTCCCCTATCGGCCGCGGGGATGGGCGCGTTGGTAGACCGTTTTAAGTTGTTCCACCGACGCATGGGTGTAGACTTGCGTGGCCGATAAATTCGCGTGCCCTAGCAGCTCGCGGATCACCGTAAGATCAGCACCCAGGTCAAGCAAGTGCGTGGCAAAGGTGTGCCGCAGGGCGTGCGGGCCTAAGTGTTCGCTCGAGCTTGCTCTTTGAAGGTACGACTTTACCACGGAATAAACGCTACGGGGATCGAGCATTTTTCCGCTCGGACTGCAAAAAATTCGCCCGCTCACCCCCTGCCATTCGGCCTTGTGGCGCTCGTAGACCGCGAGCCATTCGGGAAGCAGGGGGATTTCGCGTTCCTTGTTGCCCTTGCCCACCACCCGGAGCATGGATCCCTGAACGTTTGCGTAGGTCAGGCTGAGCAGTTCGGAGCGGCGAAGGCCAACCGAGTACAGGGTAAGCAGTAAAAATTGGTCGCGGCGGCCCACTGCATCGTCATCAAAGGCCGTGGGATCGAGTAGGGCTTCTACCTCGGTTGCCGTGAGGGCACGAACCACCCGGCTCGGGGTGCGCAGCAAGGGCACCCCCTGGGCTGGATTCACCACGTCTGGGTCCCGGGCAACCAGCCATTGGTAATAGGTTCGAATGGCGCTGAGCTTTCGGTTCACCGAACGGGCATTGGTACCCGTCTGAACCAGGTCGGTCACCCACGACCGAACGTGGGCACGATTCGCCCCCTGAGCCTGAGGCATTCCCAAGGCGTGCTCGGCGTAAGTAATCCACTGCCCAACGTCGGCAGCATAGGCCGTCACCGTGGCTTCGGAGCGGCGGCGCTCCCAGCGCAGGTAGTCAAGGAAGTGTTCGAGCATAAAAAAAGCCCCGAGGGATCTCGAGGCTGAATTTAGGTCAAGGAACCGCTTATTCGGCGTCTTTCAAACGAAGACCCTGAACGTAGGTAGCCTTGATGATCTCTTTGCGGCGATTCACCGAGCCTTTGGTGAATTGCTGGCGGCTGCGCAGCTGGCGCATCGTGCCGGTCTTGTCGAATTTGCGCTTGTAGCGCTTCAGCGCGCGCTCAATTCCTTCACCTTCTTTAACTTGTACTACTAGCATAATGGGGACACCTCCTCTCTTTGGGCTGCAAAGGTACAACTAGTTTTTAACATAGAAGTACTTGGGAATTTCAACTTTTTGCGCGGAATCAAAGGGTGCCAGCGCGAATACCTCCTTGAGGTTGCGCAGCGGGCGGACTTTGCTTCGGAATCGATGCAGCGCGCGAACCTGCGCAGACCGCCACAAAGGGTGCTGGTACAGTGCGTCTTCGGGTGCGGAATTCAGCTCCATGGGCGCGGGCGCGTGCAGGTCCCAGTCGAAGTCGCTTCGGTCGTCCCAGCGAGCCATCAAGGTCGAATCTACCCCGCCCCATCGATCGCGGTCGCGAACGAATCCTTGGGCCTTCCAGTCGGGCCAGCCCCGGGCCTCGAGCCACTGCGCCGTCACGGTATCGGAAGCTACCCTCAAGCGGACGCGGTCCGCCGCGCGTTCCCGTTTTGGGTAGGGCTTGCGCGGTGCGAACCGGTTAAATGTGTTGGGCGCAAATCGGGATCCCGACTCGGTCGGCGGCAGCTCGGGAAATTCCGCCCAAAGCGGCTCCGGCTGCGGCGACTCGTTCCACCTACTTAAAATGAAAAGGGCGAGGAACAACCCCGCCCATCCAAGCTCCACAACCCAAGGTTTGGGTTGGCTTCGCATTATTCCGCATCGTTTTGTGTAAACGAATCGGGTTCGTCCTTTGGTGGGGTGCGAAGCACTTTTACAAAAAAGTACACGGTAACAACCGTTACCAGAATTTCGGTGACCAGCATCATGGTCCAGGCAGCAGCAGTCATATTATTTCTCAGCTAAAATTCGACGACGGTAGGCCAAATAAACCATACCTGCAATAAAGGCAAAGAGTGCGATCAGAATACCCCGCGCCAAATGCTTGTAAAAAATGGGGTTCACAAAGGAACCGGTAGCGATTTGATCGCCGGCGCGAACCACCTGGCCGGTGGCCACGACCGCCTGGGCATCGCGGGCATCCCATTCGTACACGGCGAGTTCACCCGAGGTCTGCATGAGGCGGATTCGGGTTTTGCCGTCGGCCGATTGAACGTCGGCTACTCCGTCCACTTCGGCATCAAAGTGGTCGGCAAAGGCCTCGCGGTTGAAGGTGATGTCGACATTCTGAATTTGGCCAATGATGCTGGACGCGTCAAACTCCCAACCTTCGTTGATGGCCTTCTTCCAGTCGTTGCCTTTGGGCGTAACCAGGCTCATCGAAAAAATCACGAGCAAAATGGACGGCGTGACGTACTTAAGAATGGGCTTATAAATTTTGGGGAGCACGATGTCGGAACCGCGGTTGATTTCGTCCCAACCCTTGTCGATTCCCCAAATCCAAGCAAACAAAATCGCCTCAACCAAGGCAAAGAAGACGAGACCGACCGTGCCGGCCCAGTAGTCGTATTGATCAAACACGCCCTGTTGGTAGAAGAAGACCGTGGGAAGTCCGGCCAAAAGCGTAATCAAACCGAAGGTCCACGCCGCCTTGTTCAGGCTGAACTTGAATTCGTCCTGGAGGAAGGCGACCCACGGCGATCCCATGGCAAGGGAACTCGTAATTCCCGCAAAAAAGAGCAGGCCAAACCACATTACCCCGGCCACGCTGCCCAGGATAGCACCCCACTTGGTAAACAGGAAGGGCATGGTTTGGAAGGCCATGGCAAATCCCGCGTTCTCTTTGACCCAATCCAAACCGAGGTAGCCCACGGCGATGGGGATTACGATGCTGCCCCCAAGGACGATCTCTACAAAGCCGTTCATCCATCCGGCCGCCATGGAATTGAGCGCAATGTCGTCTTTGGGTTTCACGTAGGCCGCGTAGCAGTGAATGGTTCCCATTCCGACCGAAAGGGTGAAGAAGATTTGCCCCGCGGCCGCAAGCCACACGTTGGGGTTGCTCAGCGAGTCAAATTGCGGATTCCACAGGAAGTTGAATCCGAGCATGGCGTCGCACTCGGTACAACCCGCCGAGGCCCCCGAGTCGCCCAGCAGGAAGGCCCGGATGGCAAGGAATGCGCCAAAAACAATCAAGAGCGGCATGCCAATTTTGGCCACTTTTTCGATTCCGCCCTCAAGGCCTTTACTCAGAATCCAGGTATTGAGTCCGAGCACCAAAATGTAGAACCAAATGGCTTCATAAGGCAGCCCCGTAGTGCTCTGGCCGATGTCCACGTAGCTCGAAAAAAACTGCGCCACCTCGGTTTGGCTCATGCCGGTAAAGGTCTGGGCGATCGAGTGAAAAACGTAGGAAAACGTCCACGACTCGATGTAGGTGTAGTAGGCCGCAACGGCGATGTTGGTAAAGATTCCAAAGACACCCAGGTACTTCCAGTACGAGCGCTTGCCCATGGAATTCATGATGAAGGGGGCGCTGTGGTCGCCCTTAGACCCGCCAAAACGGCCCGAGGCCCATTCGATCCAAAGCAAGGGGATGCCCAAAACCAGGAACGAAACGAGGTAGGGAATCATGAAGGCCCCTCCCCCGTTTTGCACCGCCTGAACGGGAAAGCGAAGGAAGTTTCCAAGTCCGACCGCGTTTCCGGCCATGGCAAGGACGAGACCTACCCGGGATCCCCAGGACTGTGTGTTGCTGCTCATAGGTGTTAGGGCTTAGCTAAGGGTGTCAAATATAGGTATCTGATCCAATACCTCGCGGAAGGAATGTGGGGCAAAGCCCAATTCGGTGCGGGCCTTGCTGATGTCGAAGCCCGTCACCGGCGGACGCTTCGCGGGCTGGCCGAGGGATTCGCTGCTTACGACGTCGATTAAGCCTGCGTCAAGACCCGCGTGTTCGGCTACTTTTTGGACCAACTCCAAAATGCTCATGGTGTCGGGGCCGCTCAGGTGAAACACCCCCAAGGCGCCGCGCTCGGCGATGCGCAGGCAGCCCTCGGCAAGGTCCACGCTCCAGGTCGGGCTGCGCACCTGGTCGTCGACCACGCGAATGCGTTCGCCGCGCTGCAGGGCGCCGCGAGCCCAAAGGATGATGTTGCTGCGGCTCAGGCCGGGCACGTAGCCGATGACCAGTACGGTACGCGCAATGGTGTAGCGGGCGCCACTGGCCTTAACGGCCTCTTCGGCGTGCAGCTTCGACCAGCCGTACACACTCAGCGGCGCGGGCAAGGCTTCTTCGGAGTAGGGTCCGTTGGCGCCGTCAAAAATGAAGTCGGTGCTGATGAAGATCAGGTGAATGCCGTGGCGCGCACACGCCTCTGCGCAGTATCGCGTGGCATCCACGTTGAGTTGCCGGCAGGTCTCGGGGTCTTTTTCGCAGTCGTCGACTTGGGTCATGGCCGCGGAATGGATGAGCACGTCCGGTTTGAATTCCGCGAGGACGCGCTCGTAGTCTTCGGGGCGGGTGGTATCGAGCTCCGCGTAGGGAAAACCAAAGTGGTTCCCCCGCGCCGGACCTCGGCCCGTGGCGAGCAGTTCGTGCCTGCCTTGTGCCAGGTACAGCAGGGACTGGCCCAGCAGGCCATTCGCCCCGGTGACCAGGATTCGCAGGGGGCGCGACGCGGTATCAGCCACGGTAGGCTTGGGTAATTTCGGCCGCTAAGGCCTCAGCGGATTGGGTTGCGGCCTCGCGCCAGTTGCTGCCGTTGGAGGCATACATGATGCTGCGCGAGGCATTGATCAGCAAGCCCATTCCCGGTTTGCCGCGAAATGCACCGTGGCGAACGACGTCTTCGGCGCTTCCGCCTTGGGCCCCGACCCCGGGCACCAAGAAGAAGGTATCGGGCATTCGGTCGCGCAAGGCGCCCAGCGCCTCCGGGCGCGTTGCGCCCGCCACCACCATGAGGTTGTCGGGCCGACCCCACTGTAGGTACGCATCGGCCACGGCTTCGTAGACGCGGCGGCCGTCTTCCAGCGGCAGCTGCTGCAGGTCGTCGGCGCCCGGATTGCTGGTCAGCCCTAGGCCCACCACCCACTTGCCGTCGCGGAGGAACGGTTCCACGCTGTCGCGGCCCATGTAGGGCGCCACGGTGACGGCGTCGTAGCCCATGACCTCGAGGATGCCTTGGGCGTAGCGCGCGGCCGTGTTGCCAATATCTCCGCGCTTGGCGTCGGCGATCAAGAAGGGTTTCTGGGGCAGTGCGCGGAGGTGCCGGGTCACTGCGTCCAAGGCATCCCATCCGGGGCGACCCAGGGCCTCAAAAAAGGCAAAGTTCGGCTTGTAGGCCACGGCTACGTGGGCGGTTGCGTCGATGATTCCGACGCAAAACGAAGCAAGGTCGGTGCCCGTTGGAAGCTTGGCGGGATCGGGATCGAGGCCCACACAGAGCCCGTGGCCAACGGCTTCGATGCGTTTAGTGAGTTCAGCGTAGTTCATTCGTCGGCGCCTTGTTGAAGTCGTTCGGCATGGTCCGCCACCCTTAGGCCTTCGATTAGGCCTTTGAATTCGCCGTTCATGACGTCGGGCAGGTTGTACACCGTAAGTCCGATGCGGTGGTCGGTCACCCGGCTTTGCGGAAAATTGTAGGTGCGGATTTTCGCACTGCGGTCGCCGGTGCTGACCAAGGTCTTGCGGTGCTCGGCCACGGCGGCGTCGCGTTCGGCCCGCGCTTTGTCCCAAATCCGGGCGCGGAGCACGGTGAGGGCACGGTCGTAGTTCTGGTGCTGCGAACGGCCGTCCTGGCATTCCACGACAATACCGGTAGGAAAGTGTGTGAGGCGAACACCCGATTCGGTCTTGTTGACGTGCTGGCCCCCTGCCCCGCTGGAACGGAAGGTGTCCTTACGGATGTCGACGTCGCGAATCTGCACGTCAAGTTCGTCGGCCTCGGGCAGTACGGCCACGGTAGCTGCCGAAGTATGTACGCGGCCCTGACTTTCGGTGGCCGGTACGCGCTGCACGCGGTGCACGCCGCTCTCGAACTTCAGGGTACCGTATACCTGCTCGCCGCGCATTTGGACGCTGGCTTCCTTGATTCCGCCCACGGAACCCTCCGTCAAGCTGAGCACTTCGGTGGTCCAGCCCTTTTCTTCGGCGAAGCGCAGGTAGGCCCGCAGCAGTTCGCCCGCAAACAGCCCGGCTTCGTCGCCGCCGGTGCCGGCGCGCACTTCCAGAACGGCGTCTTTGGCGTCTTCGGGATCCTTGGGAATAAGAAGCTCCTTGATTTCGGTTTCGAGGGCCGCAATTCGGCTGCGCGACGCGTCGTATTCCTCTTGGGCCATTTCGCGCACTTCGGGGTCCTTTTCGGAGTCCAGCATTTGCTGCGCTTCGTCCCGGTTGGCGAGGGCCTCGAGGTAGCGTGCGCGGGCTTGAACGATTTCGTCAAGCTCTTTGTATTCGCGGTTCAAGCGAATAAATCGGGCCGGGTCGGCAGCCAGCTCGGGCGTCATCAGCTGATCGTGTACGTCCTGGTGGCGCACCCAGATTGCCTGGAGTTTGTCTACCAAATTCATGCGCGGCGGTAGGTATGGATTCCGTCGGGGGCGTGAAGCTCGACTTCGGGAACCGAGCTGGGCTCAACCCGCCCGATGATCTGGGCATCTACCCCAAAGCTCTTGGAGACCGCGATGGCCCGTTCCGCTGCCGCCAAGCTGTCCACATAGAGCTCCATGCGGTGGCCCATGTTAAACACTTCGTACATCTGGCGGTAGGGCGTCGAAGATTCCGCGCGAATCAGTTCAAACAGGGGCGGAACCTCAAACAAATGGTCCTTGACGACCTTGCCTTCACGCAGAAAGTGCAGCACCTTGGTTTGAGCGCCTCCGCTGCAGTGTACGGCGCCGCGAAGGCTCGTGCCGAGTTCCTTAATGGCCTGAATCATAACCGGGGCATAGGTGCGCGTTGGCGACAGGACGAGCTTGCCCGCATCGAGGGGGCTGCCCGCCACCGCATCGGTCAGGGTTTTGGTACCGCTGTAGACGAGCGAAAGGTCGGTTTCGGGCGCAAAGCTCTCGGGGTAGCGCTCCGCTAAGAGGTGGCTGAATACGTCGTGGCGAGCCGAAGTAAGTCCGTTGGAGCCCATTCCGCCGTTGTATTCACGCTCGTAGGTCGCTTGACCGAAGGACGCCAAACCCACCACGTACTGGCCGGGGCCGATGTGGGCGTTGTCGATGACGTCGCGGCGCTTCATTCGGGCCACCACCGTGCTGTCGACAATCACGGTGCGCACCAGGTCCCCGACGTCGGCCGTTTCCCCACCGGTACTTTGAATGTCCATGCCCGCATCGCGAAGGTCCGCCAGGACCGCTTCCGTACCCTCGATCAGGGCCTTAATGACCTCGCCGGGGATGAGGTGCTTGTTGCGTCCAATGGTGGAACTCAGCAGAATGGGGCCGGTTGCGCCCACGCAAAGCAGGTCGTCGGTGTTCATGACCACGGCGTCTTGGGCAATGCCGCGCCAGACACTGAGGTCGCCCGTTTCCTTCCAGTACAGGTAGGCCAGCGAGGACTTAGTTCCCGCTCCGTCGGCGTGCATCACCAGGCAGTGGTCGTCGGAACCGCTGAGCGCATCGGGCACGATTTTGCAGAAGGCATGCGGGTACAATCCCTTATCGAGCGAGGCAATCGCCTGATGGACTTCTTCTTTGCCAGAGGAAACGCCTCGGCCGGCGTAGCGGTTGCTCGAACTCATGGGTACAAAAATAAAACTTCCCCCCGGCCTGCGCCGAAGGGAAGTTCAAAGGTTATCAACCTATTTTACGCGAATAAAGGTTCCGACGGGCGGCTCTACTTTGGCCCACTCGGGGTTGAGTTCCTTCAGCTCCTTTTCCTTCATCTTGAGGTCCGACGCGATGGACTTCCAGGTTTCGCCGAGGGCTACCTGACGGTGCTTGGAGTCAAAGTCCGCGTAGTCGCCGTTGGCCGTAACCTTCAGCACCATTCCGGGCTCGAGCTTCACGCCACGGAGGCCGCCGTTGATGCGGCGCAGGTCGGTGATGTTGATGTTGGCGTTGCGGCAAACCGTGGCAAATGTTTCCTTGTCGCCTACCGTGTAAACCTCACCTTTGACGGGCTTCGGAGCCTCCTTGGCCTCAAGGGCCTTTTGTTCCGCGAGCTCGGCGGTGTCCACCGGCGGCGTAAAGTCGTCGCGAATCACGCGGAAGTCCGTGCGGCGGTTCAGGCTGTGGGCCAGCTCCTGCTGGGCCGCCGGCATTTTCTTGATGGCCGGCTCGGTGAGCTTCGTGCCCACGGGGAACACGTCGCTGCCCTTGCCTTTGTAGCCCGCGGGAACTTCAAAGGGTTGGGTCTCACCCATGCCCACGGACGTCAAACGACCCGGGTCAATTCCCTTACTGATCAAGTACTTAACGCAGGTGTCGGCGCGCTTTTGCGAAAGGATTTGGTTCTTGTCGTCGGCGTCGCGGTAGTCCGTATGCGAACGGAGCTCAATCACGATGGTCGGATTAAGCACCAGCGTGCGGTAGACCGTATCCAACGAAGCGCGGGCTTGGTCGTTGAGGTCCCACTTGGCCAAGGCAAAGTAGAGCTCCGGAAGCACCACCGGGTACTCAATCGGCGCCATGGTGGCCGCGACGTCCATGGTGTGGCGGAACACGTTTTCGTTCTCCACGAATACAAACTTGTCGAGGTTGAGGCCGACCGTGTTGGACTTGGCCCCGCCGTTGAGGAATTTCTTCTTCTCAAACGCGAAATCGTAGGTGACCTCGGCATTTAGCTTGTCGTCGACCAACTCAAACTTACCCAGCTTGTCGGTCATTACGGTGGCCGAAAAGCCGTCGCTTCCCGAAATCTTTACCGTAGCGTTCGCGAGCGGAGTCTGGTCTTTTTCGCTCTTCAGGGTTCCGCGCAGCGCATACTTAAGCGGCACCTCGTAAAGGGTCCAGATGTCGTCGCCGCCGGTACCGCCGGCGCGGTTGGACACGAAGTAGCCGTCGCGGAGTCCGCCCGGACGCAAAATGAGGTTGAAGTCATCGCCCGAGCTGTTGATCGGCGCCTTGAGGTTCTCGGGCTCGCCCGTGGGCAGGCCGTCTGAGCCCACGGCTACGCGGAATAGGTCAAAACCGCCCATTCCCGGAAGGCCGTCGGACGCGTAGTACAAAAAGCCGTCGTCGTGGATGAAGGGGAACAGCTCGTCGCCCTTGGAATTAACCATGGCGCCGAGGTTGACGGGGTTGGCCCAGGTGCGCTTGCGCTTGTCGTAGCTGGCAACCCAGATGTCTTTTCCACCTACGCTGCCGTTGAGGTCGCCCGCGAAGTAAAGCAGGGTTTCGTCCTCGTTCACCGAAGGATGACCCACCGAACGCGACGAGTCGGTAGTCAGCACGACCGGCGTGGCCTCCTGCCAGGTCTGGCCTGCGCGGCGCGTAACGTAAATGGCGCAACCCAATTGCGCGCGCTTGACGTCCATGCAGCGCGTGAAGTACAGGTTGCGGCGCTTTCCATCAAACGAGGGCGAACCCTCGTGGTCCAAGGTGTTGATGATTTCGGGCAGCAATTCGGGTGCCGAGAATTTTTGAGCGCGGGCGGCGGTGGGATCGGGCTTGCCTGAGCCGCCCTTGGTCGTCTTTTTGCCTCCGCGTGCCGTACCGTCGGCATTCAGGCGCTTGGTGCTGTAAATATCCGAGAACTGCTGGCCGGTCCACCCGTCCTTTTTCTTGCCAATTCCGCCTTCGCGGGTAGAGGTAAACAGCAATTCCTCGTGGGAACCTTGACGGCCGTCGAAGGCGAGTCCGTACTCGTGGGCTTTGGTATTGAGGTCCGTGACGGCGCCTACTTGGTAGCGGGTCACGGTACTTCTCCAGGCCACCGCAGCCTTGGAACTCGCTATGCCTTGGGCCGCACGAGGGTCTGAGGGAAAGGCCTTGGCCATGTCCTCATAGGCCACCAAGGCATCCTCGTACTTCTCTTGGTACTTGAGCATTTCCGCCACACCCAAGTAGGCCTCGGGCTGGTTAAAGCCTGCCTTGATGGCGCGGCGGTACTGGGCCTCGGCGGCTTTGTATTGGGTTGTGTAGCGGTAGCATTCGCCCAACCGGTAGCTGATTTCGGCCTTTTCGGGGCGCGATTTGACTTTGCTGTAGGCCTTGCGGTACAAGTCAATGGCCTTCGTGTACTCCTTGCCTTGGTAGTAATCGTCGCCTTGGCGAGCGATTTTGGGACGCTTCGGCGCCTCGTCATCTTTTGCCTTTTGCCCCCAAGAAGGGGTGGCAGATAGCCCCAAAACCAGGGCAGCAGCGAAGGCAATCGTAGATCGTGTGTTCATGTAGTATGGGCGTTTCGGGCGCTGAAGACACGAAAATAGCAAATGCAGCCGGATAAAACGAGAAAAGCCCCTCGCACCGCAGCGCAAAGGGCTAATTTTCTCGCTTAGGCGATCTAGCGAATGTAGAGCAGCTCGCGGTACTTCGGCAGGGGCCAGGTGTCGTTGTCTACAATAAGCTCCATTTTGTCGACCTCGTATCGAATCGAACTCAAGTAGGGCTTCACCGAATCGCAGTAGGCTAAAGCGCGTTCGCGCGCCGACTCGATTTTGTTGGCCTTCTTGCGCGCTTCGGTCATCTCCTCGACGTGGCAAAGTGCCGTCGAAATGCGCTCGCTCAGCTCCTCGACCAAGGCGAGTTGCTCCTTACAGGACTTTTTAAAGGTCGCCTCGGGCAGCAGGGACTTCAAGCGAAGCAGGTTCTCGCTAAGCACGCTTTGGTACTTAATCGCCGCGGGAATGATGTGGTTGGTCACCAAGTCGCCCAACGTGCGGCTCTCGATCTGCAGGTGCTTGAAGTATTCCTCCTGCAGAATTTCGTAGCGGGCGTGAAGCTCAACTTTGCTCAATACCCCGTGGTTCGCAAACAGTTCTTCGGCGTCCTTTGTTACCAAAAAGTCCAGCGCGCGCGGCGTATCTGGCGTGTTTTTAAGACCGCGTTTCGCGGCCTCTTCCTTCCAGGAATCGCTGTATCCGTCGCCTTCAAAGCGGATCTTTTTCGAGGCCTTGATGTAGTCCTTGAGCACATTAAAAATGGCGTCATCTTTTTTGAGCCCCTGGGCAATCTGTGCGTCAACGTCCTTTTTAAACTGAATCAACTGATCCGAAACCATGAGGTTCAGGGTCGTCATCGCATGCGAACAGTTCGCTAGGGATCCCACCGCGCGAAGCTCAAACTTGTTGCCGGTAAAGGCAAAAGGCGACGTGCGGTTGCGGTCCGTGTTGTCCAATAGGATTTCGGGAATCTTGCCCACCACGTTGAGCTTAAGCTCCGTTTTCTTTTCGGGCGACATCTTTCCGCCCTCGAGCTTCTCCAGCTCGTCGAGGACTTCGGTCAGCTGGCTGCCGATAAACACCGAAATAATGGCCGGTGGCGCCTCGTTCGCACCCAAACGGTGGTCGTTGCTCGCCGACGCAATGGCCGCGCGAATGAGGTCGGCGCGGTCGTGCATGGCCTTAATCGTGTTGACGAAAAAGGAAAGGAAGAGCAGGTTGCGCTTCGGGGTTGAACCCGGCGCAAGCAGGTTAATTCCCGTATCGGTAGCCAAAGACCAGTTGTTGTGCTTGCCCGATCCGTTTACGCCCGCAAAGGGCTTTTCGTGAAGCAGCACGCGAAAGTGATGGCGGTCCGCCACCTTTTCGAGCAGGTCCATGAACAGCGAGTTGTGGTCTACGGCCACGTTCGCCTCCTCAAAGATGGGCGCAAACTCAAACTGCCCCGGAGCCACTTCGTTGTGGCGGGTCTTGACCGGAATACCAAGCAGGTGGCTTTCGAACTCGATTTCGCGCATGAATTGAATAACGCGCTCGGGAATGCTACCGAAGTAGTGGTCCTCCATTTGCTGTCCCTTGGCCGGCGAATGGCCCACCAGCGTGCGGCCGGTCATGACCAAATCCGGGCGCGCATGAAAAAGTGCGGAGTCGATCAAGAAGTACTCTTGCTCCCAACCCAGGGTTGCGTGGACTTTGGTCACGTTTTTATCGAAGTACTGGCATACGGCCGTAGCGGCGTGATCGATGGCCTGAAGGGAGCGCAGCAGCGGCGTTTTGTTATCCAGCGCTTCGCCGGTATATGCCACAAACACCGACGGGATGCAGAGGGTATCGGCGAGCACAAAGGCGGGCGAAGTGGGGTCCCATGCGGTGTATCCCCGGGCCTCAAAGGTGTTTCGAATGCCGCCGTTGGGGAAACTCGACGCATCGGGCTCGGCCTGAACAAGCATGCCGCCGTTGAATTTTTCAATGGCGTAGCCGTCGGCCGTCGGCTCAAAAAACGCATCGTGCTTCTCCGCCGTGGCTCCGGTCAGGGGCTGAAACCAGTGCGTGTAGTGCGAGGCACCTTTAGCCATCGCCCAGGCTTTCATCGCCGTGGCCACCTGATCCGCAATGGCGCGGTCAATTTTATCGCCGCGGTCAATGGCCTTCATGACGGACTCAAAAGCCTCTTTGGGCATGTACTCGCGCATCGCCTTCTTATTAAAGACGTTGGAACCGAAGTATTCAGAAGCTTTGCCAGAAGGCTTCGTAAAGGAGGCCGGCTTGTGGGACAGGGCCGCTTCAAGGCCGAGGTAGCGGGTAGTGGGCATGGGACGTTTGATTTGCTCGACAAAAATACCGAGAAAATCAACATTCCACTAAATAAAACCCATTTTTTATCAACACCCCCCCTATTTTCAAGGTAAGGTTGCCGAAAAAACTACTTTTTACGCTTAACCACCCCCTCGATTTCGGACTTAACGTCCTCCACGGCATCTTTAATGTCCTTCACGCCGGTCTTATCCTCGGACATAAGCTCTTGGGTAAGGTCTGCTTGCGCGTTTTTAACCGTGCGGATTCCTTTTGCGAGGGTGCGCACCAAACC
>Ga0315907_10004611_pt1 | contig 15417 bp, 2 predicted proteins | sample LakEriMetagenome_3_FD_203525 | JGI IMG/M metagenome (GOLD analysis project Ga0315907, IMG submission 203525) | Freshwater fungal communities from buoy surface, Lake Erie, Ohio, United States - Buoy 12 MA123 | ecosystem: Environmental > Aquatic > Freshwater > Lake > Lake biofilm | place: USA... | reverse complement strand
GCGGGTCAAGTTAGCGATCGCGGTCCAGTGCCATCAAAGGTTTGACCGACCTCTACCCTTGCCGACCCGCACACCCACAGTGTCTTCCATCATCCAGGGTGCGCCTCAGGGCTCATGACAGTTAGCTACCACTTCGCCAATGAGGACGGGAATCGCAGCCAGAACAACCGGTGGAACAGAGGGCACCGTTCAATCCGCACGTTCTGATGTCAGAATTTGTTTGCTTCGGCGCACGGAATGTGAGAACAATCAGTTTTCACTTTTTTGGCTGGGGGCGCGCACGCCACACGCTTCATGCATGAGGCGCCAAACAGAGCGGTCAACACAGGCAAAGGGATGCCGCCGACGGGGGGCAGCACCTCAGGAAAACTTGTCCAGGACTAGGCCGCATTGAAAGCTGCAGGAGGTAACCTCACTTGAACAAGCCAGGCCAACGGTACGAACCACACATTTCCTGGCGCGGCCCTGCAGCCGCCGCTGTGGCCGTGGCGTTATCAGCCTGCTCCACGGTGCAGGTGCAGCCCCTGCAGCTGGAGCCTCTGGCGCGCCAGACCCGTGCAGACGCCATCAGCCTTCGTGAAGGAGTGGAGCCCATCACCCGGCCCGTGATCCTGGCCGAGGCGGTGGCGCGGGCGCTGAAGTACAACCTGGACCAGCGTGTCAAGCGCATGGAAGAGTCCCTGGCCCTGGGAGAGATCCAAAGGGCCGAGTTCGACATGCTGCCGCGCCTGATGGCCTCCGCCGGCTATGCCTGGCGCGACACCGACAGGATCGGCCTGAGCCGCAACGCAGAAGACGGCACGCTGTCGCCTTCGCGTTTCGTCTCGTCCGACCGCAACCGCGAGACCCTGGGGCTCGACTTCAGCTGGAGCCTGCTGGACGTGGGCCTGGGCTATTACGGTGCGCGCCAGCAGGCCGACCGCCAGTTGATCACGCTGGAGCGCCGGCGCAAGGCGGCCCAGAACCTGGTGCTGAACGTTCAGATGGCCTGGTACCGCGCCTTGTCGGCCCAACTGCTGCGAGACGACGTCAGGAACACCATCCGCATCGCCGAGGAGGCCCTGGCCGAATCGCGCACAGCCGAGGCGCAGCGTCTGCGCAACCCGGTGGACCAGCTGCGCTACCAGCGGCAGGTCCTGGAGAACCTGCGGCTGCTGGAGAACATCAACCTGGAACTCGAGGCTGCCAACATTGAACTCGCGCAACTGCTCAATGCACCCCTGAACCAGATCATCCCGCTGGCAGAGTCCCCTGCGCGCGACGTGGGGCAGGAGATCCTGTCGATTCCCATCGAGGTGCTGGAGAACCAGACGCTGGCCCGCAACCCCGATCTTCGCGAGGCCCACTACGGCACGCGCATTGCGCGCGACGAGGTGCGCCGGACCCTGGCGAAACTGGTGCCCAACGTCAGCCTGAACTGGGGCCTCAAGTACGACTCTGACAGCTACCTCGTCAACGGCCATTGGCAAGAGGCCGGGCTTCAGGTCTCCCTCAACCTGTTCAACCTGTTCACGGGGCGCACGCAGGTCCGCCTGAGCGAGGCGGGTGCGTCGCTGGCCGACCAGCGACGCCTGGCCGCGCACGTGGGTGCGCTGACGCAGATGCATCTGGCCCGCGTGGCGCTGATGAATGCGCGCGAGCAGTTCGTGCGCGCCGATGCGATCTGGGATGTGGACCGCAAGATCGCGGCTTTGGTGCGCAGCCGACAGGATGCACAAACCCAGAGCAAGTTGGATGTGGTGAGCAACGGGACCACGGCCACCTTGAGCCTGCTGCGGCGCTACCAGGCGCTGGGCCAGGTGCAGGCTGCAGAGAACCGTTTGCTGGCGACCCTGGGCGCCGAGGTATCGGTCAACCTGGAGCCGCTCACCGTCAATCAGGCCACCGCACAGGTGGCCTACCAGTTCCTCGGCCGCTTTGAGCAGTTGATAGGGCTGGAACCTTTGCCGCCGCTGAAGCCCGGTGACCCGCTGCCCCCTCCGGCGAGATTCCCCGTGTTCGCCCCGCCTACAACAGATGCCCCACGCTGACTCTCGTTCCGCTGAGGCTTGCGTAGCTCAGTTGCAAGAGAAACCTTCCCGTTGGGTTCACTGTGCCGGGCTGGCCTGCCTGGTCGGCGCCCTTTGGGGCCTGCAAGTGGGGTCAGCCGGCGCTCAGCCAGCGGGGGCGGGCCTCACCTCGGCTGCCGGGCCTCTGCCACCGATGCCGATGGCAGCGCCCGCGGTGGCTGCAGGATCCCCTGCTGCGCTGCCAGCCACCAGCAGGGGCGAACGCTTCGAGATCCGCGCGCAGTTGATCCCGCGCCGCTACACCCTGATCTCGGCCGAGCTGGCAGCACGGATCCAGAAGTTGCCGGTGGCCGAGGCAGAGGCGTTCGCCGCCGGCAGCCTGCTGGTGGAGTTCGATTGCAGCGTGCAGCAGGCTCAGCGCCGCAAGGCGCTCGCCGAACTGGAAGCCTCGCAAGCCACGCACCGCGCCAACGAGCAGATGCTGAAGCTGAACTCCATCGGACCGCTGGAGTTCGAGTTGTCGCGCGCTGGCGTGGCGCGCAGCCAGGCCGAGGTTGGCATGCACGACGCCGTGCTGGAAAAGTGCCGCATCGCCGCGCCCTTTGCCGGCCGTGTGGCCGAGCAGAAGGTGCGTGAGCAGCAAGTGGTGCAGCCCGGGCAGGCCCTGCTGGACATCCTGGACGACAGTTCGCTCGAACTCGAGTTTCTGGTGCCCTCGGCCTGGCTGCGGTGGCTCAAGGTCGGTCTGCCCCTGCGTGTGGCCATCGACGAAACCCGCAAGACCTACCCGGCGCGATTCACCCGCATCGGCGCCCGGGTCGATCCCGTCAGCCAATCGGTCAAGGTAGCCGCCACCATCGACGGCTCACCCCAGGAACTGGTGGCCGGCATGAGCGGCCGCGTCATGGCCACGCCGCCCTGAACCCCTCAATCGACCGCCGCCTCGCCCCGCGGAACAAGCCTTTTGATGTTGGCGTGACGCGCCTCCCCTGATTCCCGAAAGCCACGACCGTGAACCACATCTACCGCAGCATCTGGAACGAGGTCAGCCGCACCTGGGTGGCCGCCGCCGAGATCGTCAAGGGCCGGGGCAAGCGAAGCAGCAACGGGGCCACGGTCGAAAGCTCTGAATCAGCCCTGCGCGCGGGCGCCGCCCGGGGTCTGGCGGCACCCACGCAGCAGGCACCGCACACAACCCGCCGCCGGCTGACCATCAGCGCTCCGCGCCCCATGGCGTTGGAGCAGCGCTTCATGTTCGACGGCGCAGCGGCGGTGGACATGGCCTCGGTGCTGGGGGCGGGGTGGGCGGAGCGGGCGGGTATGGCGGGGCAGGCCCACGGTGACCTGCGGGGGCCGGCTGCCGGAACCCATCACCGCATACCGGATGCGGAGCCGCGCACAGCTGCGCCCCACGCCCACCGGGCAGCACAGGAGGGCGCAACTGAAGACGCTCGCGAGCCGAGTACACCTCAGGAGGGGCCGTTCGTCTTGTCAGGTCTGCCTTCCGGTTTCGGCAAGAGCGGTGCGCTTCATCAAGCCCTGCACGATGCCAGCCACCTGATGGCCTTGTTGGCCGCGGACACCGACGCGGCCCGCGCCTTGATGAACGACGTGTTCGCACAGGCCGACCAGGCGCTGGACCCGACCCGGGTGGACGAAGTGCTGGCGAGCCTGCGGAATGGCTCACTGCGCATCGAGGTGGAAGTCCGCGGCAGCGCCGAACTGCAGGGAAACCTGGCCGCCTACGCGGCTGACAACGGATCAGGGCAGGAACGCATCTACCTGAACGGACAGTGGATCGAATCGGGACTGACCACCCAGGACATCACCCGCGCGCTGCTGGAAGAATTGGGCCACGCGATCGACCAGCGGCTGCACCCGGGGTCTGATGCGGCGGGTGACGAAGGCGCGCTGTTCGCAGCACGGATCACCGCCCAAGCCCTGAGCGCAGACCAGCAGGCCACATTGGGCGGCCGTCAGGACCACGGCGTCGTCGTCATCGACGGCCAGTCGGTGGCGGTGGAGTTCTCAGGCAGCGAGCCCGTGCTGTCTTCGCCAGGATCCCTCTCTGGCAACGAAGACTCGGCAGGCATCCAGCTCTTTGGCGCGAGCGCAGTGTCGTCCCCGGAAAGCAACACGATGGAGGCCATCGTCCAGCTGACGGCCGGCAGCGGCACCTTGTCCACGGGAGCCGTCAGCGGCGCTTCCTTGGCGCAGCAGGGCAATCGCGCCAGCATCAACACCTTCCTGGACAACCTGGTCTTCGTGCCGACGGCGGGATGGTCGGGCACGGCCACCATCAGCGTTCGTGTCGAGTCGGACTACACGCTGGTCGGCGGCGTGGACATCAACACGGATGTCACGGAGTTCACCTTCAACGTGAATGTCGCCTCTGTCAACGACGCGCCGGCGGGCACCAACGCCACGATCACGATCAACGAGGACACGCCGCGCACACTGACCGCGGCTGATTTCGGCTTCACCGACCCCGACGATGCCGCTGCGAACGCCCTGGCGGCGGTCAGGATCAGCAGCCTGCCGGCCGCAGGCAGCCTCACCCTGTTGTCTGGTGCGGCCGTGAGCGCAGGTTCCGAGATCACCGTTGCCCAACTGAACGACAGTCAACTCGTCTTCACGCCGGTGGCCAACGCCCGTGGCAACTCGTACGCCAGCTTCACCTTCCAGGTCAAAGACGACGGCGGCACGGCCAACGGTGGCGTCGACCTGGACCCGAGCGCCAACACTCTGACCTTCAATGTCACGCCAGTCAACGACGCGCCCGTCACCACCGATGCTACAGGCACCGTGGCCAAGAACGGCACGCTCACCTTCAGCCTCACCGCCACCGATGCCGACGGCGGCACCAGCGCTGTCAATGACGCAGCGGTCACTGGCTACCGGATCGTGAGCCTGCCGGCGTCTGGAACGCTTCTCCGGGGCGACAACGTGGCCGTCACGTCCCCGGGCGTGATCACCGCCGCACAGGCCGTGAACATGAAGTTCACCCCTGCGACCAACACCGTGGGCGACGTCTCGTTCCAGTTCGGGGCCATCGACGCAGCCGGTGCGGAAAGTGCCACCAGCACGTACACGGTCACCGTCACAGCCTTCAACTTTGCACCTTCGGTCACTGTGCCAGGCGCCAGGACTTTGGCCGAGGACACGAGCCTGGGCGTCACCGGCATCTCCGTGGCCGACAGTGACGCAGGCGCTGATCGGGTCCAGCTGACGCTGACCGTCAACCAGGGGACGGTGGCCTTGGCCTCCGTGGCCAATCTTTTCGATGCTGCGACAAACGGCGCCGCCATCAGCGCCAGCAGCGCCGCTTCCCTCACGGTGTACGGCACGCTGGCGGCTGTCAATGCAGCACTGGCCACCGTCACCTATGCTCCCAACACGGACTACGCGGGCGCAGACATCCTGACCGTCACCGTCAGCGATCTCGGCAACGCCGATGGTGATGCGATCGCGGGCAACAACGTCACCAAGACCGATACCAAGACGGTGGCCCTCACCGTCACCAACGTGGCGGATGCGCCCGTCACCGGGACGGCGACCCTTGCCGCCGTGGCCGAGGACACCACCAGCCCGTCGGGCGCCACCGTGTCTTCGCTGCTCACTGCCTACAGCGATGCCGACAGCAACGCACTGGCCGGTATCGCGATCAGCGCCGATGCCTCGACTCCTGCCCAAGGTGCCTGGCAATACTCGCTCAACAGCGGCGCCAGCTGGTCCTCGGTGGGGTCGGTGAGCCCCAGCAGCGCCCTGCTCCTCTCGGCCACCGCCCGCTTGCGCTTCGTACCGGTGGCCGACTATTTCGGTACCCCGGGCGGGCTGACCCTGCACGCCATCGACGCCAGCGGCAGCCGCACCTTCACCACGGACCCCGCCAGCCGCCAGACCGCGAACGTTGGCGCAGGCGGCACAGACCTGCATGCCGCCGGCGGCACCTTGTCCACCAGCGTGACAGCCGTGAACGACCCGATGGTGGTGGTGGCCGACAAGCCGCTGCCCGCCAGCGAAGGCGGCACGGCCACCCTCAGTTCGGCCGTCCTGCAGATCACGGACACGGAAGCCACTTCGGCACAAATCGTCTACACACTGGTCCAGTCCGGCAGCACCCTGGGCGACGGCGTGCTCCAGAAGTCCGACGGGACGACCTGGTCAGCCCTGACCTGGGGCGGCACCTTCACTCAGGCAGACATCGATGTGGGACGGGTCCGCTACCACCACGCGGGTGAAGAACCGCTGGGCACGGAAGTGCTGGCCTACACGGTGACCGATCAGGTCACGGGCGCCGGCGGCACCACCGCCAGCCGCACGCTCACCCTCAGCGTTGTGCCGGTCAACGATAGCCCAGTGCTGTACGTGCCCGGCCAGACGGTGCCTCCTGAGTCCACCGCCCTGACGGCCATCCCTGCAGTGGGTGGCACCTTCACCTTCAGCACGGCGGCGCTGCGCGTGACCGACCCGGACAACACGACGGAGCAGCTGGTCTTTCGCATCGAGTCGCTGCCGGCCAAGGGGCAACTGAAGTTCAACGGCGTGGTGATCGGCATCGGTTCGACCTTCCAGTACGGTCAGCTCGCGCTGTTGACCTACACCCACACCGGCAACAGTGCCGGCGCTGACAGTTTCAACGTGACGCTGCGCGATGGTGCGGGCGGCGTCGTGAGCAGCACTGAAGTTCCGCTGACGACCAGCGGCAACCGGGCACCCACGGGCATCCGCAACATTTCCGGTGAGATCTTCGAGGATCCCACCAGTTATGGCGGGCTGGCCAGCAATGGCGGCTTCAAGCTTTCCGACTACACGGATTACGTGTTCACAGACCTGGACCAGGGTGACACTGCAGCGGCTTACGCCATCGTCGGCAACACCGCCAACGCCAGCACACAGGGCCGCTGGCAGTACTCCAGCGACAACGGCACCACCTGGGCCGACATCGACACGGTCAATGATTCGACGGCAGCCCTGGTCATCGGGGCCACGGCCAAGGTGCGGTTTGCTCCCGTGGAGAACTACAACGGCACCCCCCCGGCGCTGCAGATCCGGGTGCTGGACAGCACCTACACCGGGGTCACCTCGGTGTCGACGGGTGGCGAAACGCCGCGTGCCACTCTGAACGTCACCACGCGCGGCGATGCAACCGCGATCTCAGACACCGTCAACACCCTGACCATCCGGGTGCGCGCGGTGAACGACGACCCCGTGCTGGTCAACAACAGCACGCTGACCCTGACCAGCGGAGGCAGCCACATCGGCACGATCGGCAGTTCGCTGCTGCTGACCAGCGACGTCGACACCAGCGATGTCGAAAGCAATGCCGTCACCTTCCGCCTGCAGTCCTTGCCCGCAAATGGGGTACTCCGCCTGGACACGTCTGTGCTGGGCGTGGGCGCCACCTTCACGCAGGCGGACGTCACCGGCGGGCGGCTCACCTACGAGTTCAACCAGGGCACGGCCACCGCGGACAGTTTCACCTTCACCGTCCGCGACGGCGGACACCACGCGCTTTACAACCGGCCAGGTGGAATCTACGAGGCTGACAACACCACGCTGAGGGTGCACACCTTCAACATCAGCATCGGCACCGGCCTTGGCGGGACTTACGGCGGTGGCACCTCTGTCACCGAACCATCGCCCACGGTCGCGGTCAACCAGACCCTGACGCTGAACGAGGCAGGTGTCGGCGTCATCAACGGCACCAGTCTGTCGATCTCGGACTTCAACAACGACCCCGCGGCGTCCGCAACACCCGCGGCAGCGATCTCCATCACGCTCACCTCGGTACCCGCGGGCGGCACGCTCTACTTCCACCCCACCACCGGCGAACCAATTCCGCTGCGGGTCCTGGACACCTTCACCCAGGCCGATGTGAACGCGGGACGCATCCGCTTCCACCACGACGGCAGCGAGGACTTCATCACCTCGTTCACCTTCACGGCGCGCGACGGCGCCGGCAACACGGTGACGGGCACATTCAACATCGACGTCACGCCCGTCAACGACGCACCGGGCTTCGAGCTCGCCACGTTCACCCTGGCCGAAGGGGCCGTGTTCGACCTGGGCACCGTGATCTCGCCTGACGCCGGCACGGGCGTGTACGACCGTGATGGCGGCGGCGACAAGGCGGGCCAGTCGGTAGCCTTCGCCGACACCAACCCCCTCACCTTCCGCGTGACCACACTGCCCACCAACGGCAGCGTGCGCATCGTCAACGTCGGACAGACCTACAACGCCGCCGACCCGACCACCTACACCGTGGCCACGATAGCGACTTCGATATCCCAGGCTGACGTCGCGGCAGGCCGCCTGCGCTACCAGCACGACGGCAGCGAAACCACATCGGACACGCTGACGCTGGAAATCAACGATGGCCAGGGACAGGGGAATTCCACGACGCAGCGAACGGTCGCGTTCACGGTGTCGCCCCTGAACGAAGACCCCACCGTTGGCGTCAACACGGGCGCCACCGTGGCCGAAGGCAGCACGGTGGTGCTGGGAGACACTCGACTGAAGGCGGCCGATCCCGACAACACGGCCACGCAACTGCAGTTCCGGATCACCAGCAACGTCCAATACGGGCGCCTGGAACTGGTCAACGGCAGCACCGTGACCCTGCTGGGCACGGGCAGCAGGGTGACCCAGGACGACATCACCCAAAACCGCCTGCGCTATGTGCACGATGCCACGCTGGGCGGTACCGCTGACAGTTTCGGCTTCAAGTTGTCGGACAGTGGCGGCGGGAACGAACCGGACGGCACCTTCACGATCACCATCAACCCGGTCAACAACCCGCCCACGATCACCACGCCCGCTGCGCAGACGGCTGCCGAAGACCAGACCCTCGCCATCTCCGGCATCACCGTGGCCGACAGCGATGCGCTGACGGCCGACAACCTCACCATCACGCTGACTGTGACCCAAGGCACCGTGAGCCTGGGCTCCACCAGCGGGCTGACGCTGGCCTCAGGTGCAAACAACTCGGCCAGCGTCGCCTACACCGGCACGGTTTCCCAGATCAATGCGGCGCTGATGAGCCTGAGCTACAGGGGCGACGCCAACTACGTCGGTGCCGACACGCTGACCATCACCGTCAACGATGGCGGCAACCGGGGTGTGGACCCGAGCACGGTAGCAGGGCTGACCAACACCGGCACCTCCACCACCGAGGAAGCCACCGCCACGGTGGCCATCACGGTGCAAAGCGTCAACGACGCGCCCACCATCACCCTGCCTGCCGCGCAGACGGTGAACGAGGACACGACGCTGGTGATGTCTTCGACTGCGAGCAACGCGCTGGCCATTGGCGACGTGGACGCGAGCACCGGGAGCGTGGAACTGACGCTGTCGGTGACCCAAGGCACGCTGTCTCTTTCCAGCCTGACCGGACTCACCCTCACCGCAGGCGTGAACGGCTCGGCCAGCCTGACGGTGACGGGTACGGTAGCCGCCCTGAACGCGGCGCTGAACAGTGGCCTGTCCTACACCCCCACAGCCAACTTCCACGGCAGCGCCACGCTGACCGTGACAGTCAACGACCTGGGCTCTACGGGCACCTTGGGCGCGGCGCAGCAGACCACGGCCACGCTGGCGCTGACGGTCACCCCCGTCAATGACACCCCCACCGTGGCGGATCGCAGCCTCTCGGCCACCGAAGACACCGTGCTGACCTTCTCGCTCACGTCGTCCGACGTCGACAGCGGCAGCAACACAACCACCGATGCGCAGGTCACCCGCTACCGGATCGTTACGCTGCCCAACGGAGGGGCGCTGACGACGAGCGGCAACGCGGCTATCTCCGCAGGGGACCTGATCACCGTGGCCCAGGCGACGGGCATGAAGTTCACACCCACGGCGAACTTCAATGGTGCCACCACCTTCACGTACACCGCGCTGGACACCGCGGATGCAGAAAGCTTGTCCAAGACCGTCACCCTCACCGTGGCGGCGGTCAACGACGCCCCCGCGCTCACTGGCGGTGGCGACAGCGTGACCTACACCGAAGGCGTGGGCGCCGGCGTGAAAGGCACGCCGGTCAAGCTGGACGCCAATGGCGACCTCGACCTCACCGATGTCGAGCTCACTCAGCGAAACGAAGACAACTTCAACTCCGCCACGCTGACCGTCGCCCGCAGCGGGTCTGCCGTCAGCACCGATCGGTACTGGTTCGACACCACTGGCATGGTTTCGGTGTCGGGAGCTGCCAACGGCTCCACGATCTCGGTGTCAGGGATATCGGTCGGCACGATCACCAACAACAGCGCCAGCGGCACGCTGCTGATCACTTTCAACGCCAACGCCAACAAGGCCCGCGTCGAGGCCGTGATGAAGGCCGTGACCTTTGCCAGCACCGACGACGATTTCGCGGGGGCGGCCACCGTCTCGATGGTCTTCAATGATGGCAACGCCGGTTCTCCAGCTGCCCAGGGCAGCGGCGGCGCCCAGTCGGCCGCAGTCACCTTCACGGTGACCGTCACCAACACCAACGATGCGCCCACGCTCACGGGCAACGGGGCGATTTCCGTCGCCGAGGACACCACCAGCCCCGCGGGCTCGGACATCTCGGCCCTCTTCAGCAGCGGCAAGTTCAGCGATCTCGACGGCAGCCTGCCCGGCTCGTCTTTCGCGGGCTTGGCCATCGTGGGAGATGCCAGCAACGCCACCACCGAGGGCCGGTGGCAGTACTCCACCGACAGCGGCAGCAACTGGTACGACGTCAGCCCCAGCGGCACGGCCCCCACCTCCAGCACGGCCCTGGTGCTGAGCGCGGCCACTCAACTGCGCTTCGCACCGGTCGCGGACTTCAACAGCCGCTTCAACAGGGCTGACGCCAACCCCAGTGCCTTGACCGTGCTGCCGGTGGACAACAGTGTCACCGGCCGGGCCTACACCTCGGGCGCCACACGCGAGACGACCAACACCACGAGCCTGACCGCCAGCGCCGACATCGGCTCGTCTTCCCGCTCGGTGATCGCCACGGTCACGCAGGTCAACGACGCGCCACAGATCCTCTACCTGGCCAGCACCGCTGCGACGACCTTGCAGTTCACCGAAGCCGTGGGCGTGAACGTGGCCGGCACCGCCGTGCTGCTGGACACGCTGGCCGATGACGGGGGCGCAGCGGGCGCCACCCCAGCGGAAGTGTTCGACACCGATCTGGTGCTGCGCAACGAGACCACCTTCAACGGCGCACGCCTGGAGGTGAGCGACAAGGACGGCCTCGACACCAGCGACCTGTTCGTCGTGCAGACCGGGTCAGGCGTCTCCATCCAGGGCGGGTTCACCCAGCCAGGTTCGGGCATCACGCTGTTCAACAGCGGCTCGGCCATCCTTTACAACCCCGGCTCGGGCGATGTGGTGGTGGCCACACTCACCGACAACAGCGCCACGACCGGCAAGCTGGTGATCACCTTCAACGCGAACGCCACCGCGGCCGCGGTCAACACCGTGTTGCGCAACATCGCGTATTCCAACGACGACCCCACGTTGCAGACCCGCGACAAGACGGTGCAGGTCGCCTTCTTCGACGGCAACGGCAGCACCGGCAACGCCCAGGGCACGGGCGGCGTGCTTTCAGCCACGGCCGACATCGTGGTCTCCCTGGTAGCCGTCAACGATTCGCCCACGCTGTCGGCCGGCGCCACCATCGCCACCACGGAAAATGTGACTTCGACGGTCACCACGCTCTCAACCCTGCTGTCGGCCCACCTTGTCGACCCCGACGGTGAGAGCGGGACAACGCTGGCCGGCGTAGCGATTTCCGCCTTTGACACGAAATCGCTCGGCACCTGGGAGGTGAACCTCGGCACCAGCGTCTCACCCACCTGGGTGAGCCTGGGCATCTTGAACGACAACGTCTCGGGGGGCCTGTCCTCCACCAAGGCGCTGCTGCTCTCAGCCTCCACCGAAGTGCGCTTCGTACCGTCACCCGATGCCAACACCGGCAACGCCGGCACCACCAGCCTGCGCCCGACCCTGACGGTGTTCGGCGTGGAGGACCAGGTGCCCACCGGGGCGGCCAACGTGGGGCCTTCGGCTTACACCACCGATGCCAATTCGCCGCAAACCTGGAACGCCACCACATCGGTCGGAGAGTCCCGGGTCACGGCAGCGGCCGTGACGGTGGACCTGACGATCGCGGCACGCAACGACGCGCCCACAGTCGCCACCTCCGGCAGCAGCACTGGCTTCACCAATGGCGTGTTTTCCGGCACGATCGTGGAGTCTCCGACCGACAGCGTAGGCACGCCTGCGCAGCAGTTGCTCGACGGCGTCAGCGTTGCAGATGTGGACCTGGGCTCGACCGATGGACTGAGCTCTACCGTGTTTGGAGCCGGCACCATCACCGTGACGCTGTCCAGCCGGGAGGCGGGCGACCAGTTCACGCTGGCCGGCAGCCTGGGCTCATCGGCCGGCGTGGCCTCGACGTCGGGTGGCACGGCGGCCAGCGGCAACTATGTGATCACGCTGACCACCGGGGCGACGGTCGCGCAGGTGCAAACCATCCTGCAGGCCATCCGCTACGAGTACACCGGTGACGAGCCGCCATCTGGCACGCGCAATTACACCGTCGTGCTCAACGACGGCAACAATCTGGATGCCGGCGGGGACACGGCCGGCGGCCCGTCGGCGCTTGCGGCCAGCACGATCACGGGTTCGGTGACGATCACCGCGCCGAACGACCCGCCCACCCTCACGGCCACGGCAGCCAACCCGACTTTCACCGAGAACGGCAGCGCAGTGGCGCTGTTCAGCGGCCCAACCACCAGCACGATCGAGAGCGGCCAGTCGATCATCCAACTGGTCGCCACGGTCTCGGGTCTGGCCGATGGGACCCAGGAAAAGCTCACTTTCGATGGCACGGTGATCGATCTGGTGGCAGGCGGGCATGTCACCACCACCAACGCTGGCAGCTTGACCGTCACGCTCAGCGGTGGCACCGCCACCCTGACCTTCACGCACACAGGCCTCACCACCGACCAGACCTCCACCCTGGTCAACGGCCTGGCCTACCGGCACGCGGGCGAGAAGCCCACAGCGGGTGCCCGCACGCTCACGGTGACAACGCTCCAGGACAACGGGGGCACTGCCAACTCTGGGGTGGACACCCGCTCGATCGCCGTGGCGTCCACGGTGACGGTGGTGCCCGTCAACGACGCCCCGGTCGTCACTGCCGGCGGCACGCTGGCCTACACCGAGAACGGTGATGCCGCGGTCATCGATGCGAGCGTCAACGTGGTGTCAGATGCTGACGACACACAGATGGCCAGCGCCACAGTGACAATTGCCAGCGTGGTCACGGGAGATACGCTCAGTGTCGCCACACTGCACGGCATCAGCGGAATTTACACCCCAGGTACCGGGGTATTGGCCCTGAGCGGCACCGCCACGCTGGCGCATTACCAAGAGGTTTTGCGCACGGTCACCTACCGAAGCACATCGGACGACCCCACCGTCAACAACACGCGCACCAGCCGCAGCATCACCTGGGCGGTGACAGATGCCAACTCTGACTTGGCCGGAGCTGCCACCAGCGTTGGTGTCACCAGCACCATCAACCTGACAGCGCTGCAAGACGCTCCGGTGATCACCCCTTCAGGGGCGGCGCTGGCCTACACGGAGAATGCTGTCGCTACCACGGTCGATGCCACGGTCACGGTAAGTGACGTCGACGACACCAATATTGCCAGCGGCAGTGTCAGCATCAGCACCAACTTCCTGGCGGGAGATGTGCTGGCGGTGACGGTGGGCAGCACCGGGATCACGCAAAGCTACAACAGCACAACAGGTGTGCTGACGCTGAGCGGGAACCAGTCACTGGCCAATTACCAGACGCTGTTGCGTACGCTGACCTACCGCAGCAGCAGCGATGACCCGACCGACAACGCCAGCAAGACCACGCGAACACTGACCTACAGCCTCACCGACGCCAACTCGGACACCGCAGGCGCAGCCACCGGGACAGCCACCAAGACCATCAACCTGACCCCTGCAAAAGACGCGCCGGTGATCACCCCTTCAGCGGGGGCGCTGGCCTACACGGAGAACGCGGGCGCTACCGCGGTATCTTCGACGCTGACGGTCACCGATGCGGACGACACGCTAATCACTGGTGGCAGTATCAGCATCAGCGCCAACTTCCTCGCAGGAGACGTGCTGGCCGTAACCGACAGCAGCACTATCAGCGGCACCTACGACGCCGCCACGGGGGTGATGACCCTGACTGGCACGGACACCGTAGCCAATTACCAGAGCGTCTTGCAAAGCCTGACCTACCTCAGCAGCAGCGAAGACCCGACCGACAACACCAGCAAGCCCACCCGCACGCTGACCTATAGCCTCACCGACGCCAACTCCGACAACGCAGGCGCGGCCACCGGGACAGCCACCAAGACCATCAACCTGACCCCGGCACAAGATGCGCCGGTACTCGCAGGTGGCAGCCAGACACTGGCGTACACCGAGCAGGGCGCAGCGGCGGTGATCGATGCCACGGTGAACGTGGCATCTGATGCTGACGACACCCAAATCAGTGTCGCCACAGTCACCATCAGTGCGGGTTTGACAAGTGGTGATGTACTGAGCCTTACCACCCAGAATGGCATCAGCGGCAGCTACAACAGCGGCACTGGCGTACTGACCTTGACGGGTACGACCACGCTGACGAACTACACCACAGCACTGCAATCGGTGAAGTTCAATTCGACCTCGGATGATCCGACGGCCACGAGCGCAAGTCGCACCATCACCTGGCGGGTGACCGATGCCAACTCGGATGCTGCAGGTGCTGCCAGCAGCAACACCGTCACCAGCACCATCAACATCACGCCCGTCAACGACGCACCCACACTCACCGGCACGGGCACAGCCAGTTACACCGAACAAGGCACTGCCGCAGTCCTGTTCAGCGGCATTACGGTGGGCGATGTAGACGACACGCAGATTGTTTCTGCGGTGGTGAGCATAGGTACAGGCTTCACAAGTGGTGACACGCTGAACTTCAGTACCCAAAACGGCATCACCGGTAGCTACGTGAGCAATACGGGCATATTGAGCCTGAGTGGCGCAGCAACACTGGCGCAGTACCAGACGGCGTTGGCCTCGATCACCTTCAGCTCCACCAGCGACGACCCGACGGTCAATGCGACAGCGACAACGCGTACGCTGCATTGGGCGGTAACGGATGCCAACTCTGACGGTGCGGGCACGCAGTCCAGCACTGATAAAACCAGCAGCCTGACCATCACCCCGGCGCAAGATAAACCGGTGATGACGGCCGGCGGCACGCTGGCCTACACCGAGAACGGTGATGCCGCGGTCATCGATGCGAGCGTCAACGTGGTGTCAGATGCTGACGACACACAGATGGCCAGCGCCACAGTGACAATTGCCAGCGTGGTCA
>Ga0315907_10004610_pt1 | contig 15422 bp, 14 predicted proteins | sample LakEriMetagenome_3_FD_203525 | JGI IMG/M metagenome (GOLD analysis project Ga0315907, IMG submission 203525) | Freshwater fungal communities from buoy surface, Lake Erie, Ohio, United States - Buoy 12 MA123 | ecosystem: Environmental > Aquatic > Freshwater > Lake > Lake biofilm | place: USA... | reverse complement strand
CAACGGTGAAGAGTCCACGCTTTGTTGCAACAGAAGAACGGTCTTTAATGAATCCACCATATCCTTCTGGAAATTGAATAGCGATTCCCGTTTTAACAACTCGCGTTTCTGCTGGGAATATTGCCGTAGCTTCATCACAAAACAAATCATATCCCAAATCACCAGCATGTGCTTTCTGCGGTAGTGTCGCAGTTCTAGATAACCGTTTTACTTTCATTGTTTATGAACCCTTTAATACATTGTAAATATATAATCCAGAATCTAGATAACTTTGAAGATACTGAACATCACCACCACCCTCTCTACGTGCTATAACCTTACTTTTATAAAACATACGAAATCCAGGCACCCCACTCACTTCCCATTTAGCACTAAGTTGCTTGTGCTCGTCGTTTTCCCAATTGTGATACTTTGCAAACTTAATATCAGAAATATTATTTTCATTGTGTAGATTTGCCAAAGTTTCATAATTCGGCATAGTCGCTTTACACGGACCACAATTTGCACCATAGAACATAACCACTACTGGTGCGTTGGAAGAGAATTTTTTAATAAAAGGTTCTATTGTATATACGTCTACATCTGTAATAACCATACGACTTCCTCACTTAGCAAATAACTGTTTCAATTTCTTTTTTATTATGTGTGGGTGTTTATTGATTTCAGTCTCCCACAGACTTAAAAACTTATATCCTTTTGATTCAAAAGTTTCTTTTCTACAAGCATCTCTTTTCCATATCTCTTCGGCAGTCTTTCGTTTACCGCGATTAAAATATTCACCTGAATATTTTGTTGGATTACAATGCCAGAAGTCTCCATATACTTCTATAATATACTTGTCGTTGACTAAAAAATCAACAGTATATTTGTCTACTGGTACTTGTATTCTAAATGGTATTCGTAGTTGTTTAAGTATATTAAAAACTTTTGTTTCTATGTTGTTAAGAGAGGAAATAATAGACTGTTTTCGAGATTTACGTCTTTTTCTACCCGACATTTTATCTACAAATAAATGAAATCATAGTTATCTCATTGAACGTTCTATTTTCCCCTTTATCTTATCTTTGGGGTTTATACCAAAAGCAAATTCTCGTTTTCTACCGTTCTTATAAATAAGTAGCATGGGAACTGCCTTTGCCCCAGTAAATTCCTTCGACTCTGGTACCTTATCGATGTCTACCTTGTAGAAGGGAACTGCCACTTCTTGTGACAGTTCCTCAACTACTGGTAACATTTCTTGACAAGGAACACACCACGTTGCGTATAAATCAACAACAACGCTTTCGTTTTGTTCTACGGCTGTTCTTAGCTCGTCAATCGTGTTTATTTCAATCATAGAACCTCACATCCTCCGCCACCACAGGCGACTTCACTTTGTAAATTAGTTTCATCTTGTACTTCAATCACCTTACGCAAATCAATACTGTGTAAGTGTGAAACAAGTTCCTTATACTCTTCTTCTGTGATATCTTCAAACGGTGCTTGCATGTAGGTGTGGTCTGCAAATGGTAGTACCGAGAGTGCCGTAAAGTTTTCACGATTCTCCCACATCCATTCACCAACTCCCTCCCATTCACCAGGCTTAATAGTAACAGTCACAGATACATTGTTCTTGTTTGCACCAGAACGATGTCCAGGCTTGACCCATTCCTTCCAGACCTTTGATACACGCTTCAACAAGTCTAGTGCAGTTTCTTGACGAGTGACTGCGCCTTCTGGAGCACGTTGTGGAATGCTGATAACCGCCTGTTGATTTGGCTTAAAGAATTCATCTTCAAGAATCTCTGGATGATTTTCAATCAAGTAGTTGTAAATACTTTCATTCTTACCAACACGGATGCGACGAATGTAGAAATCGTTATGCCATGCGTGAATACCAGATGATGTCCCTAGAACTAATGACGAAGTTCCCTCCGGCTTTACTGTAGTACATCTGGATGCACGGTTCGTTCCAATTAGCTCCGCAACTCGGGCATTTTCCTCCTTCACGATGTTTGCCGCGTTCTTCATATCCAAGTTCAGAACAGCACCCGCTGCAATACCCGTCATACTCACTCCGATGAGAGCTTCCTTTTCCGTTGTTCTCTTCCATATATCTCTCAAATAGTGAAAGTTAGTATATGATGCTTGAAGTGTTCCAATGAATGCTGCTGCCTTCGCACGTGCGTTAAAATCATCTTGGTCTTTAACGTCACCAGCATTAATCGTAGTGAGGTTGCAGAATTGGAATGAACGAAGTGAGATTTCTGCACACGGGTTCAATCCCCACGATGGGTCATTTGTGAAGAAGAAGCCAGGTTCACCAGAACCAGACATTTCAATCTTCTTCCAAAGTTCCAAGAATACTTCCTTCTCTACCTTATGACGAACGATAACGGCGGAGTTGTTTGAACGACCGCGTTGTGGGTTCGTTTCCCACCAGTTACCGAACTTACAAGTTAACATATCATCGTCATCCAAATCAAACAATGAAATCATCGCAGAACGACGAATTCCGCCAGATAGAACTGCATCAGCAATAAAGCAATTGATATCGTGTACTTCTAACGTAGTAAGTTGTTCACCGTTTTGCTTACGGTCAAAAATCTTCTGGATGTTATGGAGTGCGTCCTTCAATGGTTCTGGACCAGGCGCCTTACCACCACTTGTAATTAACATCGCACCCTTTGGGCGAATATCGCTGAAGTCGTATTCTGGCATTGCCTTACCACGCATATACGCAGAGACAAGTACCTTAACTGCATCTGCCCAACCCTCAATACTGTCACCAACAAGGTAACGGCGGGTCTTGGTAGGCTTATTGATTTCTGGTAACTTCTCTACGTGGGAACGTTGTACTGAATATCCCACACCCGTTCCAGAAAGAAGCAAGAACATCACTTCGCTAAACGCATCTGGATGATCGATTGGAAGAAAGCAACAATTATACAAACGTGTGTTGTTGATCTCAATTGGTTTGCCAGCAAACTGTAGTGAACGCATTGATGGCAAAACCTTCTTGTCATATACAAACTCATAAGCTGCTTCAATTTCTTTTTCTAGCGTTGGAAACTTCGCTAAATGCATTTTCTTATTTCTATCTACTAACTCCTTCCACGTTTCTCTACGTTCTTTTTTTGGAAGGTACTTCGAGTACTTCATAAATGTCGTAATTTCTGACAAGATCTTTGATTCCAGCAACATCGTTGGCTCTCCAGAACGGTTTAGGTTATTTGGTTAAAATAAGTATCTTACTATTCATCTAAAAAATCGTCGTGTAACTCAGCGAATTTCTTCGCTAATGTCTTTTTCAACATACTTTCTCCAGATTGCATTTGCTTTTTTAGCAAAATGCCCTTTGAAGAGTTTTCATCATAAATTTCAATCTTACCTTGACTTGTATTCATATACACAGGTAAGGTAATACCGTCAGCACCAAAACGATTTTTAATAACGTGTGCTCGACCGGTATGGTTTGCCTTATCTTCTAACTTTCTACTCAATGAAATTACAACGTCAGCCGTCATAATTTTATTATACGATTCAGAAATTTTATCTGCTTGAATAACATCATCTTGAATACTACTACGTTGTGTTTGTGATGCCGTCCAGATAGGAACCCCGATTTCACCAGCCATACCACGGAGTTCTTCGTAAATCGCACCAAGTTCTTGATATCGTGCATCTGCTCTATCAATAGAACGCATCAAGTCAGCATAGTCAATTAGAATGATATCCGGCTTAAGCTTATTACTTGTCAGATGTTCCAAGTGTGCTTGAAGTGTATGAACTGTGACACTTCTCGCGGGATAATATTTGATGACAATATCTCCCGTGATTTCCTCAACCATATTCCTAACTTTTTCTGGATGACTCGTAATTTGACCCGGCTCAATTCCCGTAAAGATAGTGTCGTATCGTAGTCCAACATAATTTTCATTCAATTCTAGTGTATAATGTGCAACACGCTTTCCAGCCTTTGCAGCATTTGCTCCAATTGTTGATAGTGCCCACGACTTACCGATACCAGACGGAGCCGCAATAACTCCAAGTTCTCCACCAGAAAGACCACCACCCGTTAGAACATCAATGGGATCCCAGCCCGTAGGAACAACATTACGAGATACACCAGCCAAACGTACAGCAATATCTTCTTTCCAATTGTGACCGATATTTCTTGGTTGTCCTGCTCGCATGGCAACGTCAATCAGCCCTTTGATTTCACCATACTTACCGACTTGTAGTAAGTCAACTGATTTTACGATAGCACTCTTTAGTGCTTGATTTTTTGCGAAATCTAGGAAACTATCCTTGACATATTGCAAATCATCATCGTTCTTTCGTTGAAACGCATTTCTAAGTTGCTCCTTAACAGCAACCTTTAACACATCATCCCGTTCCTTGTCCAATTCCAGTTTAAAAACTTCAAGTGTTGGAATTACTTTATACTGACCAAAGTAGTCGATTGTCTGTTCGATAATCCACTTACCCGCATCAGTTTCAAAGAAATTCGGATTCAGTACATCCAAAGACTGTTGTAAGAAATCTTGTGATGACAGAATATTTGCCAACACTTTCGATTGAAAGGATGGTCCAAACTTTGCCAAATTGTCTACGTTACTATCATATTGCATCTGTGTCATTGTTATGGAACCTATTTAACGGAATAAAATTCTGTGCTAGCCATGCATCGTAATTCGAGAATGCACCTAGTAATTTATACTTCATCATCAGTTTAGTCAAGTCGTACTTTCGCAAATTAACTATATGATTATTGAACATATTCACAACCTTTAATCGCGCATCAACGGACATAATCCCTTCATGCAGATTCATTAATGTCATATTACGTTCAACTATATCTTTATTACCCAAAATGTTTTGTATCATCTTGGGCACTTTCTTTTCATTTGCGTATTTCTGTTCAATAAAGTCAACAGAGATAGTTGCAGTTGGGTCTGCAATTTCTGGAATGTATTTCTTTAGTGTAGTTTCTCCAACACCTTTCACTCCATCGATGTTATCACTCTTATCTCCATTTAATGCACGGAAGAAATGAAAGTGTACAGGATGAATACCATAATCTTCTAAGATAACATCCACATCAAACGTTTTCTTCTTGACGGGATTATATACCTTGACATTTTCACTTGCCAGTTGAAAGAAGTCTTTATCCGTTGAATAGATAATACTCTTCCCACCTTCTTGTGTAACCAATTGCGAAAGATATGCAATCACATCGTCCGCTTCTACGTTATCCAATGCAAGAATAGTCAATGGTAAACATTCTAACATTTCTATCAGAGTCACCAACTGCCATTTCATATTTTCTTTTTCTTGCTCATCAGTCGTTAAATCATACGCACGATTTAGTCGAACTGGTGGCTTTCTATTTGCCTTATACTGTGGGTAAATCTTTCGACGCCGTTGACTACCACCCTTCCCATCAAATACAACAACACAGCGTGTCGGTTTGAAGGTACGAATGGCGAGTCCTAGACTCTTCAGAAATCCCATCATACCTCCTATGTGCCGTCCATCTTCATCCATCGAAGGAACAGCGGCATAGGAACGTATGAATAGATTCATCGCATCGATTAACAGGACACGGGAATTATATCCCATGCCCTGTTCATCGTTTTCAAACTTCATATTTTCAAATATATCTTGTAAGTTAGCCATTTAGTAATTGCCTTGTGGTAGTACTTTGTGTAAGAGGAAGATATTTCCATCCGAACAAAAGTCTTACCATAAATTTATGAAACCAATTTGGATGCGTCTTAAGGACTGCAAATCGTGTACCACCGATATCCCAATGTCCCACAGGCAGCACTGGAACAATAGCTGCATGTGAGAAATTGGAATAGGTCTGTGTATTACTCATCGTCTGATGCATCTGCGATACTCACTGCTTCAGGATCAAATTCACTCTGGTACTTCATAATCAATGAATCACAAATCTCATTGTAGAGTAGTTCCTTACGTTCTGCATCCGACTCAAGGAATCCTGCGAACTCCTTCGATTGGAACTTAGTTTCCTCACCCGTTTCAGGATCTTCATAGGTATACCACGCACCAGACTGCTTCACAAGCTTCAAGTCCTTCATCATCTTGAGCCAAGCACCAGTATCATCAATACCACGATTAAAATAAATCTCGAATTCTGCTGTACGATGTGGCGGACCAAGACGATTCTTCACGATGTTTGCCTTGACCTTTACACCAATGACATCACCCGATGAATTGTTAATCTTCCCCATCAAGTTCAGTCGGAGACGAGTTGAAGCATGGAACGCAATTGCCTTACCACCCGAAGTAGTCCACGGATCAGAGAACGCCATAGCGTTCATCTTCTGACGGAGTTGATTGGTAAAGACAAGTGCAATCTTCTCTCGACCAAGTAGACCGGTGATTTTCCGCATCGCCTTACTGATGATAATTGCCTTGTCCGTTGCATACCCATCCTTACCGAAGTCGGCTTCCATTTCTTTCTTCGTCGAAGCTGCGGCAACAGAGTCCACGACAATCGTAACCAACTTGTCCTTATCCTTTCCAGAACGGACTTTTTCAATAATTGTAGTAATTGCATCAAAGATTTCCTCAACAGTCTGGAGATGAACATAAACCAGCTTGTTCGTATCAATCCCAACTGCACGGAAGAACTCTGGATTGACTGCGGTTTCTGTGTCAATCAGAACACCAACACCACCGCGTTTCTGTGTGTTTGCAATGAGCTGTGCACCGAGTAGAGACTTACCACTACCTTCCAATCCCGTCAATTCGGTAATACGACCAACAGCGATACCACCATGCGGACGATTACTAATAGCAACGTCAAGCATCGTAGCACCGGTAGAAATAAAATCTGTAAAGTCGGTAGGCGTTTCTTCACGACCATCAAGGAAGAATGCAATCTGGTCGCTGTCTTTATTTAGTTTGTTTAGTGACTCTGCGATAAGAGACGCCAACTCATCGCGGTCTGGTTCTTGAATAACCTTCTTTTCCTTTGCCATATATGTCCTCAAATGTGAAAATGCAGGATGACCTACTAATAATAGTAGGCCACCACTGCATTGTCAAGGGTATTAGTTAAAAACTTCGTCGAACTCTTCAATCATGTCCTTAACGGACGTACTCTTCTTCTCAGTAGAGGCAGACTTAGCCGCGGTAACAGAAGTCGTTTCAACCTTCGCCGGAGCTGGAGTTGCTACACCAGGCGAACTTGGGTCAAGATACCGTTCAAGAGCAACCTTCAACTCTTCGTATGTCGGTTCCTTAAAGATTGCACGGATATCTGGCTGTTCAGTAAGAAACTTCTCAATCTGTTCCGAGTTTCCAGCAGGAGTCTGATTCGGCTTCGGACGAACCATCGTCTTAGCAAAGTTCGTGTCAGACTTCTCCTGCGGAACATACTCAACTACGATGTCACGACCGTTCTTAACGTCGGTGATATCGCCGTAGTCGGGGTCAGCAATGATGGAGAGAAGTTCTGTGTAAACGGTCTTACCGAAAGACATAAATCGAACACCCTTCTCTTCCTCACCACGAACGATAACTGGAACGAACGTGCGAAGCTTCGCACGGAACGGACGAGCCTGTGCGTAATCGTCCTTTGTACCGCCAGATGCAACTTCATCGGCGAATTCCATAATCGGGTCACGATTACCATAAGATGTGGGGGAGAGGTAAGTCTTATTACCGAGATAGTGGAAGTAGAGTTCGATAAACGGGTTCTCTTTATTTTCCTTCCACGGAACAATACGAACAACGGTCTTACCTTCGGTGGGCTTCCAAAGTGCGTCAGAACGTTCACCTTGGCGATTGAACTGGTTGAGCTTAGCTTTTAGTGCGGCAATGTTTAGTGTCATACATTTACTCCTTAGTGTTTAAATGTTTAATGAGTTTAAATACCCATAGTTGTAATCTATGGGGCCCTGCTTAATTTGTCAAGTGCTGTTTAACGATTTACTAAAAATGCTTTTATTTTTATTTTTGGTGTATAGCCTTCTGGTAGTTCACTTTTTAAGCCGTGAAACTTTTCTATCTTACTTTCAAATAAGTATACCATCATTTCTAAAGTATTCAAGTTTAATACGATTTGGCTCGAAGTGAACATCTCTTCCGTATCACGAGCCATATTCAACATTGAATTCTGTTGGTAAAGCGGTTCACGCATTGCCCGAGCAATATCGTGATAATGATTAACCTGTGATATTTCCTTTTCTGCACTTATCTTACGAATTTTAGAAGATAAATACTTAATACCTTCTGTGTATCCCGCATCTGGATAGGTATGTCCGTGGTTTGTACGAACTGTAACGTTTTCCATATCCATATCTTTTATATCGTATTTATGTTTGGAAGTGTTTTCAATCACAAATCCTGCTTTCCTATTTGCGATAAACGTATGTCCCTTAATTCCCCCGTCAAAAGTTACAGCCATTTTCACAGCATCTTTTAACGTCTTTTGTCCAAGTGTAGCAGTGACTCTAGGACCATCGTTAGATTTCTTTCCAGACTTTTGTACTAATTGTTTTTCTTTTTCGTCGTGACCGACCATTAATGCAGTATTAATTAATCCGATACCAAATTCGTTGATGCCTTCAACCCATCCGGTTGTCACATCGTGAAATAAAGCAACTTCAACACCGTCAACCATTTTACGAATGACTTGTATTTCTGGCTTATATGGTCTATCACGGTTTTTGGCAAGAATAACATTATTACCGATAGTAGATGCGGCGGCTATACACTCATTAACAGTAAGATGTTCCATCTTCGTCCCGATTAGCAGTTAATAATATTAACCAGTTTTGTGTTAACCGTTTTTAGTTTACCGTATGCGGTAACTAATATCATATTCTTAAGTTCAGACCAATCTATTTTATAAGATGTGTCGAGCCGTCCACCGTTTTTTTGTTCAATTAACTTATTGATTGCATTAATTGTATAAATGGTGTTGGTGTGTTTTTTTCTATGTACTGATATCGTTGATGGCGGTGGTGTTAGATTTAAACTATCAGTTTTAGCAACGTTATATGTTAGTATAAGTTGAGTTGAATCATCTACGTTTTCTAACAAGTAGACTTTATTAAACATTAACTTATATGTACTTTTTATCGCTTCTATAGTTTCATCTAATCCCCCTACTGTTGTAAACGTACACAGTAGTTGAGTTGGTTGATCCATATTTTCTACCTATTAAGAGTAAAATACTACTCCCAATAAATATTATATTGTATCATCAAACAACGATGCTTTTTTTGTCAAGTTATCATAATTGGTACCAATTGACATTCTTAATGGATAACCACCGTCACTAAGAATCTCTTCCACTACTCCTACAATACCGCTCAGTTCCTCAGGATGACAATCTAAGAGTACTGCGTCATATGTGTACAACAATACTTTAGAAACTTTATTATCTAAGGCCTGTAGTATTTTGGATAGTTTTGGTACGGTCGATTCAAACTCCAATGATTGTACAAAGTAATTAAAGAGTTTGTTTTCGGTAGCATCTAGTTCTTGTATGGAAATCTTTCTTCCGCTGATGGGTGCAAATAAAACATTATTAGTAAGATAGGATGTGTAGATTTCCTTTGATAACGATTTAATACTGTTTAACAAAGGAATGTCCGTTTCTACTTCATTTCCATATAGAATACTAAACGTGATTTGCTTTCCTTCCTCGTACTCTGTATCCGTAATATTTTCTTTTCCAAAATATAGTTTAGCCAAATATTGATGGACGGGTTCTGTGGGTAGTTCAACATTCATATAGTTTCCAATCAACCGTAGATGATAGGATTCAAAGTCCAGTTGAACTAATTTGCCGTTTTCAAATCTACTGATGAATGCTGACCGAGATCCGTCACTCTTATTCAATGCCGAAAAGTTGACTGATCCGAATCTATTACTTGGGCGGCCAGTCATTGTATATGGAAAGTATTGAGAGTATACTTTACCATCTTTTATAAAGCGATGAGTTTTGTCCTCAAACTTATCTTTGAATACCTCGACATCAACCGCCAACCCAGATCGTTCGATAGTTCGCAAACACGATACAGCATCATCAAGGAACGTATATGTACTATCCATCGTAAAATCAGCGAGTTCCAATATCTTGTGATTGTATTTTTTGAGAATCTTTCCCCAAAGTACAATCGGTACTGTTTTATTGATGTCACTTATACGCGAGAACATTGTATGTGTCTCATTAATATATGACGTATAATAATCGTGTATATCAATATGTTCACCGTTTTTATATACAGCAACATCTGCGTTCAATTCATTGTTTGTTTCAATAACGGGAAATGTATGTGCGTCTTTATGAGTAACCGAGTAGATGTATGTGTCTCCACTTAAAAACGTTACTGCACAACACAAAACATCATTTACAACTGGATGGGCATAATAATCACGAAGGATGCGAGTTTGAAAATATTTCTCCGCATCCATTCGTGATTTCAAGTTGTTATATTCTTCGTAACCATTAATAATCATATTATTGTTTATTCGTAGAACTCAGCGTACCAGTATTCGGTATAGTCCTTAATATAGTTCCGCAACCCATCCATTGTCAAGTCCGCTTTAATCACAGCGTTTCTGTTTAAGTCAGCGGTTCCAAATATAACTACGTTGCCTGGTCTAGTTATAGTTTCTTTCTTTCCAACTATTCTCCATTTAATCATTACCGTGACGAATCGTGGATTTTTCTTTAAAGCAGTAAATTCTGTTTTATTCACTTCTGTAATATATCCTCTGTCGTTTGCCAACTGTACAAAATATCGTTCAACAAACTTTTTGTTAACGTCTTGTAGTGTAATGATAGGCTTGGATGGTGCCGGAAGTGGTTCATAAATTTCTTTTAGTTCTTCCGCTCTACTTCCATATAATTCTTTTAAGAGTTCGTCGTTATTCATATTCTATTATTGTGGAGGATCGGTGTTCAATCCAGCTAGTTGTACTACGGCTTGTGTCCACGCCGGTCCTAAGTAGTTAAACTTTGCTCCAATCTTTGTCATCCAACCACCATTATCTATCGAATCTTCAATAGATGTAACTTGAAACGCTCCAAATGCCTTATAAAAGGCTGGAATTCTATCTATCCAGAACAACTCCCCAATACGAAACCCAGCCAAACCAGGTACGGTCAAATCTGCATTAATCGATAGTGCACCTGGAGCCGCTCCAAACGCATTAGACTTAAACCCATTACCTTCACATCTAATATTAGCGGTCATCAATTCAGGAAATGCTTCAATATATCTAAATGCATTTTCCATACCAGGGAACTCTCTATTTGCCGATTCACCTGACGCTGGTAAAGCACGAGAGTTTGCATTTGTACCATCGACTTGTGTACCTCGACCAGTAACTGCAGCTGGTGCTGTAGAATTTGTATCTGCACACGTTGATGTTTCTGGTTTTTTTATCGGTGCAGTCAAGTCTGGTCCGTTTTCAAGAACGCCTTCTGCTTGAGAAATACTTGTGATTGCAAACATTTCCCGTAACGCTTCATTTGCATCAGAAATTGCTGCATCAGAACATCTATGATTAGGCTCTTCTGGTTCAATTCCAGCCGATTGTAAATCTTTCTTTTGTACCAACCCCATCGTGGCAATCTGAGAAAACATAACCTTCGGTAATGCCAAATCAACAGTACAGTCTGTGACATCCGAACCAACTAGTTTCCCATCTGACGTTTTTCTCACATATTTGTTAAATACGTGGATATTATCTAAGAAATTGTTTGCAGCATCTTTAGAGTTTTCTTTATAATTAGAATCTACAACAGTCCATGTGGAAGTAGAATTACCTATAGTATCTCCTTCACAAAGATACTTAGTTGGTTCCGCTGAGTCAAGTGATAAATTCCAATACCCTACTGTCGCTCTATTCATTCTATCCAACAAATTACTTATTCCACGAAGTACTGTTTCCGCCGATGCCATAGATGCAACAACAGCTTTATGATTAATCCACACTCCCGCACTTAAACACCCCCTATCCAAATCATCATCAGACTGTGGTGTTGGATCTTTAATTGCGCTTGTAGATTTTTCAAACAAACCCGTTGCTTTAAAAGAACGTGATAGCGTTGTTTCTCTAAAATAGTCTGGAGGGTTTTTTTCTTGTCGTTGTGGATTAAACTTTGCCTTAGATTCTTTTGCAGCCATTTCACTAACAATCAACATTGTACTAGGATCCGTTGATCGTAAAAATTTATTGAACCCAACAAATGATTCATGTGGATCGTCAATATAATCCGGCCCCGGCGTTTCTATTAATGAATTTTTTCGTTCTGGGTCGTTATAATATGGATCCAATATTGCAATTTTGTCTACGATATCCTTAGCAACTTGTGCTTCACTAAATACACGTTTTACTCCAACGTCGGGGTGGTTCAACACCACGTTTACGAAAAATCTCCAAGTCATAAAATACGCATCTTCTGAATCGCCAAAAGATTTTTCACTTTCTGTTGGGTTTGGTGTGTCTCTAGTTGGTTCAGCACCCGTCGCCTTTGGTAGTTTTTTTACGTGCTTTTGCCATGCTTTAGCCTTCCCCCTCCCGACCAATACATCATCTAACAAAGTTTTTAGATTTGGGCCTGAGGTGGTCTTTGTAAAATATGAACTCACACTATTCGCTGATTGTGCGCATGGTTTTTTAGTATCTGGGTCGGCTGGCGGTGTGACTGTTCTAGTTGTGGAAAATGCCCACGAATCCTCTGACGGTCCAACAATTTTCATCGTACAATCAAATGACCCATCGGAATTTGCTTTGGTAGAAAAATTACCTACGCGGCCAAACATCCACATATATTGTCCTTCTGTGGGGTATACATAGCAGTTCATTACTTCTTCAACCCCAACACTTTTTTTCCCAAGACGTTCTAGTAACTTATCACGTTTGGCCGCATCGTACCACGGAAACATCTTACCTGTTGTTTTATTTAGTGTGTTTGCGTTTAACCCCGTTTCACCAAAATCGCCTGTCGGTGAATGTACTGTTTCCGGTGCAAATTGTTGTCCCCATTCCATAACAATTCCAACACCAGGAACCAAAAATAAGCGATGCAATACTTCTAACTGTGATAACGTTGGTACCGAAAAACTAATATCTGCGGCTATTAGCAATCCTGCCTTTCCACGGGTTACCGATGCCTTTGTTATGCCTGGTGGAGGGATATAGGTTTCATTAGTCGTGCTGAATAAATTAACGTTTCTATCGAATATTTGATTTAATTTGATTGCCTTATCACGGTTCGTAATCATTTCTAAATCAGCATAAACCGGTTGATTTTTATCACCAACGTAGGTGTATCCTATCAACGGATATTTTTTTCCAGAGTTTCCCGCAGTTGACGAAAAGATATCTTGATACTTCATATCTTCGCTGGTAGCATGTATGCCTAATGTGAATCCTTTACCACCTTTAAGCAAAGTATGTTGAATAGTCGATGTTACTTTTACAAATGGAGTAGCTAGCTGTACCGTGTTATCTAACAAAGAACGTTCGTATAGAGCTTGTCTAACGGTTTTGTCCATCACTTTATAACTTATCGACGAAACTTTATGCGGATTCACTATTGGCATATCACACAACCTCTGGTATTATTATTTGTGTACCTGGTTCAATAAATATTGATCCATTGACCCCACCGTTCGCTCTAGCGATAACGTACCAATATATAGGACTTCCTAAATACTTGTATGCAATTGTATCCCATCTATCACCCATACGAGCGATATGTACGAACTCGGTATCTCTCGGTGGAGTATACGCTTGCGGTATTGCTGTAGTGTAGTATCTTTTACCTTCATCGGTTCGTGTAAGTGAACTATTAGTTATGTATTTTGCCATCGTTATGCTCGATTTTCGACAATGTTCTTGGTAGGTGTTGATCCAGCAGGTAAGTCTTCAGGAAGTGTGCTTAAATCATTCACAAAATCATCAGTCATATCTTCAGTTATTCCGTAGAATGGAGATTGTGCAATTCGTGATTTCTTTTCGATAAGAACAAATTTAAAGTCTACGTCAGCCCCAATCGGTATTTCTTGATCTATATCCCATGAGTATTCATTAAAATTCACATTCAACGATGTAAAGTACCCAGGTTGGTCCCAATACAGATTTCCAATAGTTAATCGTATAAGATTGGGTTGGTATACACCATTGTTAAGACCATACGCATATACGGTACCTGTTAGATAATTTAAACGTTTCCATACAAATTCTAATTCGTCTTTACTAAATGCTAATACTGATAATTTGAATCCTATTTCACGTTGAACAGAGGTATACGTTACAAACTTTTCTGGGCGGCCGACGTATTGATATGTTTTATATTCAGGAGTAACACTCTGTTGTATATCCTTGATAAATGCACGGAATCTGATTGGGTTTTCTTTTCCCATAGCAAAAGAAACAGTTATTGCATCTTCCCACCCACCAATAGCAGTAGATCGTTCTGAATTAATAAATTCATATGGTTTAGCTATGCTAGGATCTGAGTATGCTGCTTTTTTATTAGATGCATCGGTCGTATGTCGATTTGGTTCTTCGTTTTCTTCTTTATCGCCACCAAATTTCTTTTTAGTTAAGCTTTTCCAACGAGCGATTCCAAAAGACTTTGGAGCATCCTTACCTTCTATAGCATCACCTGTAGAATAAATTGCACTTAGATTAACTGGGTCAACGGCAAAGTACTTAACAAATTCGGACTTTTGTGCGACTCTGGTTCCTGCCTCCTCCGTATATTCTTTAATAAGTCTATCATCTTTATTATGATAAGCTTCTTGGAATTCTTTATTTCGTTGATTGATAATTCGCACAACCGAACCCAACTCTGGACGTATTTTTGCCCACCCAGTACTTGCATCGGTATCGGTACGACTACCAAAACCTTCTTTATCCCAAATATTTTGCTTTGCTGTGAATCCGCTTACTAATGTTGCCAAGGATGCTCCTAGTTTCTTTAGAAGACTTGGCCCTTTACCTGTTCCCTTTTCTATTTCTTCCCAGAAACGTCCACGCTTTGTATCGAACTTTTCTTTCATTGCCTTAAATGTACTTTCTTGTAATGCACCCATCTTACGGACATTTGCATCAGAACGATCTGTACTCAATACAAGTTCTGACAAAGGACGTAAATTACGTTTCATACGAACAATGTTACCAACACCAGCCAATGCCGCTGGTCCTAACGTAAACAATGGATTGATAAGTCGTGTTCTATCAAAGGTGTTACCAGTTTGTAGTAATGCTTGCTTTAACAAGAACACAATACCCCGTGTACTCACGGTAAACAATGTCAATCGCTTGACATCTTGAATACCACTGCTTAATGGTAATGAACGACCAAGTGCTCTGGATGCACCTCCAAAGTATCCATCGCCAGGTTTACGAACTATTAATGGATCGTCATTTGCCCC
>Ga0315907_10004609_pt1 | contig 15423 bp, 10 predicted proteins | sample LakEriMetagenome_3_FD_203525 | JGI IMG/M metagenome (GOLD analysis project Ga0315907, IMG submission 203525) | Freshwater fungal communities from buoy surface, Lake Erie, Ohio, United States - Buoy 12 MA123 | ecosystem: Environmental > Aquatic > Freshwater > Lake > Lake biofilm | place: USA... | reverse complement strand
GTGCAATCATATTTGCCCGTTTTTTGCCAATAGTAAGAACGTTTGCTCCTATCATCGCTGGTATCGTTGAAATGGATAAAAAGAAATTCACTTTTTTTAATATGGTAGGATCTGTTGCATGGGCTTTTTCTATGCTATTTGCCGGACACTATCTTTATAAATTTTTCCTGAACAACTTTAATCTGGATATTAAAGAGCGTTTGGAATTTATTGTCTTGGGTATCATTCTGGTTACCACTGCTCCAGTGATCATTAAGTTGATCAAAGGGTCTGATCGAAAGGCTGAACATTAATGTTAACATAGAACCCTCTTCACATGCCAACAAAAAACAACTCCATTCTTAATATTGCCGTTGTGGTGGCAGCACTTGGCTATTTTGTTGATATTTACGATCTACTCCTTTTTACTATAGTGAGAGAACCAAGCATTCGTGATCTCGGTGTTACAGATGCAGGGATGCTCGAAGCCAGTACTAAGATCATCAACTGGCAAATGATGGGTCTGTTGATCGGTGGTGTGGTTTGGGGCGTAATGGGTGATCGAAAAGGAAGGCTTTCTGTTTTATTCGGTTCTATATTATTATATTCTGTAGCTAATTTCCTTACAGGGTTTATCACGAGTGTTGATCAATATGCCTGGGCAAGATTTGTTGCCGGAATTGGTTTGGCCGGTGAACTTGGTGCAGGTATTACGTTAGTAAGCGAATTACTCCCCAAAGAAAAAAGAGGAATCGGTACTTCATTAGTAGCGGGTGTTGGTTTGTTCGGTGCTGTGTTCGCTTATTTTGTTCATGAACTAACCGGCGACTGGCGTTTATGTTATAAAATAGGAGGTGGATTGGGAATCGTTCTTCTACTGTTACGCATTAGTGTTGCTGAAAGTGGAATGTTTCATGGCATGAAAGACAAGGCAGTTAGTAAAGGTAATTTCCTTATGTTCTTTACCAATGGTAACCGATTTCGAAAATATGTTCTGGCCATCTTAATTGGTTTGCCTACCTGGTATGTGATCGGAATTTTGGTTAATCTGAGTAATCGTTTTGCCGGTCAATTATATCCGGATAGTCTAATCAACTCAGGACGGTCTATCATGTTGGCATATGTAGGGATCGCCACGGGTGATATACTTATTGGATTTGTTAGTCAGTATTTTAAAAGCAGAAAAAAAGCCATGTATGTATTTTATACATTGAGTATTCTTTCTGTTATCCTATTTTTTAGTCCAATAAATTCTAATGATTCAACCATGTATCTGATCTGCGGTATGCTGGGATTCTCTACAGGTTTCTGGGCCATTTTTGTAACGATGGGTGCAGAACAATTCGGAACAAATCTTCGTGCAACTGCAGCAACTACGATTCCAAATATGGTACGGGGGGCGTTGCCATTAATGAATCTTATGTTCGTGGACCTATTCCAGAAAACATGGAATTGGCCTTTAGTGCAAAGTGGAATTATAACCGGAATAATCGTGATCCTGATTGGGTTGATTTCTATTTATTTTACTGAAGAGACCTTTCATAAAGACTTGGACTATCTGGAGCAATGATGAAGAAAATTCTCATTATCCGTTTTTCATCAATTGGAGATATTGTACTCACATCTCCCGTCATTCGTTGTCTGAAAAAACAACTGCCTTCTGCTGAAATTCATTATGCAACAGGTAAATCATTTGCAACAATAGTTGAAACTAATCCTTATGTGGACAAGTTACATCTACTCGATAAAGATCTTTCTGCTTTCATTCAAGTATTGAAAAAAGAAGATTTTGATTATATCATTGATCTGCATCATAATATTCGTTCAGCGCGAATCAAGTGGGCATTGAAAAAACCTTCATCATCTTTTCCTAAACTCAATATTGAGAAATGGATTTATGTGCGTTTCAAGTGGAATCGAATGCCCAATCTTCATATCGTTGATCGATATATGGAAACAGTGAAAACTTTAGGAATCAAAAATGATGGAAATGGACTGGATTATTTTATTCCAGGTCATGATCATGTTGATCTAGCAAAACTACCATTCCAAAAATACATAGGCTTGGTTATAGGAGCTGCGCATACGACTAAGCGATTGCCCATTCATAAATTAATGGAGCTGATCAATAAGCTGGAACATCCAATCATAGTGCTAGGTAGTAAAGATGATAAAGCGGTAGGGGAGAAATTAGCTGCACTTGCACCTGATCGTATTTTTAATGCCTGTGGAGCCTATAATCTAAATCAATCTGCATCATTAGTTAAACAGGCAGCCCTGATCATTACTCATGACACCGGATTGATGCATATAGCGGCTGCATTTGAAAAGCCAATACTATCCGTTTGGGGTAATACAGTATCTGATTTTGGTATGTATCCGTATCTTACAAATAGGGATAAAATAGAGGTTCGGGCAGAAGTAAAGGGTTTGTCTTGTCGCCCCTGTTCCAAGATTGGATTCAAATCCTGCCCGAAAGGACATTTTAATTGTATGGAAAAGCAGGATATAATGGAAATTGTTAAAAGAGCTACTGAGATTTTATCCAAGTAAAAAACCCTGACATGCCATGTAGAGCGGCATCCCAGGGTTTGACCTAAAATGAATTATCGTTGATCAGAGCGTTTTCAATACATCATTCATATTTCGAACTGCGTCTGCACTTTTATTGAATAATGCTTTTTCTTCATCGTTGAGTTTGAAATCAATGATTTTTTCCCACCCATTTCGTCCAATGATCACAGGTACACCCAAACAAATATCTTTTTGTCCGTATTCACCATTCAATGAAACGCAGCAGGTAAATAATTTCTTCTCATCGCGAAGGATGGCTTCAACCAATGCAGCTCCTGCGGCACCAGGTGCATACCAGGCAGAAGTACCGATTAGTTTAGTAAGCGTTGCTCCTCCTACCATAGTATCCGCTACTACTTGTTCTTGAGCTTGCGTATCGAGATAGTCTGTAACTGGAACGCTGTTCCATGTGGCAAAGCGAATAAGAGGGATCATGGTGGTATCGCCATGTCCGCCAATTACCAAGGCATTCAGATCGGATGGGCTACAATTAAGGCGTTGGCTCAATTGATATTTGAACCGACTGCTATCTAAAGTGCCACCCATACCAATAATACGATGCTTAGGGAGTCCTGTTGACTGAAGTGCCAGATAAGTCATCGTATCCATTGGATTACTGATTACAATGATGATCGCATCTGGTGAGAATTTTAAAATATTTTCGCAAACACCTTTAACGATACCCGCATTTGTACCGATCAGTTCTTCACGTGTCATACCTGGTTTACGGGGAATACCTGATGTGATCACTACAACATCGGATCCGGCTGTTTTTGAATAATCATTTGTACTACCTGTGATACGGGTATCGAATCCCAATAATGCGGCTGTTTGCATCATATCCTGTGCTTTACCTTCTGCCAAACCTTCTTTGATATCTAACAGAACAAGCTCATGGCAGATCTCTCTGCGGGCAATATTGTCGGCACATGTAGCACCCACGGCACCTGCACCTACTACGGTAACTTTCATGGTGAATTTATTTTGGTTGCAAAGATAAAGGATTGACGAATTGACTAATTGGTTAATTCTAAATCGACCAATCTGCCAATGCGCAAATCCGTTTTTTTCTGTAATTTCGCCACCCACAACAAGCAAATTATATGGCAAATACATCCGATATCAGCAGGGGTATGATCCTTAAACTCGACGGCAGTTTATATTCTGTTGTTGAATTTGGTGAGAACAAAACTGCACGCGCAGCCGCAAAAGTCTGGGCAAAACTAAAAGGAGTGGATAATTCACGTACAATCGAAAAAACCTGGAACTCTGGAGATACCATCTATCCGGTTCGTGTTGAACGAAAGGATTATCAATATTTATATAAAGACGAGAGCGGTTACAGTTTTATGGATAGTGAGACCTTTGAACAGATTACGGTTTCTGAAAGTTTGGTAGATGCTCCCCAGTTTCTGGTGGAAGGGCAGCAGGTTTCTGTGTTGATCAATACAGAGTCAGAATCCCCAATGTCTGTGGAACTTCCGGATAAAATTGTGTCAAAGGTTACCTATTCTGAGCCTGGCTTAAGAGGGGATACTGCTACTCGTACCCTAAAGCCAGCAACCGTTGAAACCGGTGCTACGGTAATGGTTCCCCTATTTGTAAATGAGGGAGATGTGATCCGAATCAACACAAAAACTGGTGAGTACATAGAAAGGGTAAAAGACTAAAAAATTGACCAATTTTTGATAAAAAAGGGCAAAAAATCATGATTTTTGCCCTTTTTTTTGCTTTTTTCGGGGAAAATAAACCTTTGGCGATTGGATAAGATACGTATCTTAGCCGCTCCAATTTAGGCCTCGATTTTTAATTGACTAAAACAAGTTTGCATGGATTTTAAAAAAATTCAGGACCTGATCAAGATGATCAATAAGTCCAACATTAGTGAACTGTCCATCGAAGAAAAAGATTTCAAAATTGTCATTCGTCAGAAAGAGGAAGAGAAGGTAACCTATGCGGCTGCTCCAGTTGTTCATACCGTTGCTGCTCCTGCCATCCCTACAGCCGCCGCTGCTCCAGCACCACAGGCTTCCGCACCGGCGCCATCTTCCAAGAACGATAACCTGATTACCATTAAGAGTCCTATGATCGGAACATTCTACCGTAAACCTGGGCCAGATAAGCCGTATTTCGCAGAGGTAGGCGATGAGGTGTCTCCAGGTAAAGTGGTTTGTATAATCGAGGCTATGAAGCTTTTCAATGAAATTGAAAGTGAAGTTTCCGGAAAGATCGTGAAGATCCTGGTAGAAGATTCTTCGCCGGTAGAATTTGATCAGCCATTATTCCTGGTTGATCCTTCATAGTAGTGACTTTTATTCTATTTAAAATTGTGATTAATACCGTACGATGAGTAAATCAACCGGGTTTAAAAAGATTTTAATTGCCAACCGAGGCGAGATTGCCTTACGAGTAATTCGTACCTGCAGGGAAATGGGCATTAAAACAGTAGCGGTTTATTCTACCGCTGATAAAGATAGTTTACATGTGAAGTTTGCTGATGAAGCCGTTTGTATCGGTCGGCATGCCAGTGTTGATTCCTATTTAAATATTCCTCATCTCATGGCCGCCGCTGAAATTACTAATGCAGATGGTGTTCACCCTGGTTATGGATTTTTAGCAGAGAATGCCAAATTTGCGGAAATATGTGGTCAGCATAATATCAAATTCATCGGCCCCACTCCAGATCAGATCCGCGCTATGGGCGATAAGATCACAGCTAAGGAAACCATGATCAAAGCGGGAGTTCCTGTTATTCCAGGAAGTGATGGTTTGTTGAATAGTGTTGAGGAAGCAAAAAGTCTTGCCAAGGACATCGGTTATCCGGTGATCCTCAAAGCTACTGCCGGTGGAGGTGGAAAGGGTATGCGTGTAGTTTGGGAAGAAGCTGAGTTGGAGCGTGCATATAATACAGCCAAAACAGAGGCAGGTGCAGCATTCAAAAATGATGGGATCTACATGGAGAAATTCGTGGAAGATCCAAGGCATATAGAAATTCAAGTTGCCGGCGATCGTTACGGAAATGTTTGTCACCTTAGTGAACGGGATTGCTCCATTCAGCGTCGTCACCAAAAACTGGTGGAAGAATCCCCTTCTCCATTTATGACCGAAGAGTTGCGTGAACGCATGGGCGCTGCTGCCGTAAAAGCGGCCGCTGCCATTGGGTATGAAAGTGTTGGTACAATTGAGTTCCTCGTTGATAAGCACCGGAATTTCTACTTCATGGAAATGAATACTCGTATCCAGGTGGAGCACTGCGTAACCGAAGAGGTTACTAATTTTGATCTGATCAAAGAACAGATCAAAATAGCTTCAGGAGATAAAATAACCGGCTCTGCGTATTATCCTACCATGCATGCGATCGAATGTCGTATTAATGCCGAAGATCCCTATATGGATTTCAGACCTAGTCCAGGCAAGATAACGGTATTGCATCAGCCGGGCGGACATGGTATTCGAATTGATTCTCACGTTTACGCCGGATATACAATCCCTCCGTATTATGATTCTATGATCGCCAAGATTATCGCGGTTGCCCGAACTAGAGAGGAGGCTATAAATACGATGAGTCGTGCACTTAGTGAATATGTGATAGAGGGTATTAAAACAACTATACCTTTCCATCAGCAACTGATGAAGAACGAAGATTTTCAAAAAGGAAATTTCACGACTAAATTCATGGAGACCTTTAAGATGGTGTAATCATCGTAATACGAATATTAAAAAAGCCGGCATCAATTGGATACCGGCTTTTTTAATAGGGTACGAATCTCTCATTATCTGAGGAAAAGCATTTCTCTGTACTTAGGAAGTTCCCAGATTGAATCATCTACCAACAACTCTAGTTTATCTACACTATAGCGTATTTGGTCGAAATATGGTTTAACCTTATCACAGTATGCAAGAGCCTTCTCTTTAGAATGGGCAAGAGCGTTGGCAGCTTTACGTGCTTCAGTCATTTCACCTACTAAGTTTTGAACCTTTTGTATGTGTTCTGAAATTTCCTTCAATACATTCAATTGAGCATCGTAGGAAGATTTATCCAATCCAATTTCTTTTAATCCTTTAATATTCTGAATCAGTTCATTTTGATAACGAATAGCTGCGGGCAGAATATGGTTCCCTGCCAGATCACCAATTACGCGACCTTCGATTTGCACGCGCTTGATGTATTTTTCCAGTTCGATCTCATGGCGTGCTTCAAGCTCTACATGTGAATAAACCTTATGTTTCTCAAACAGCGATTTAGCTTTTTCTGTGACCATCGCATCTAAAGCCAGAGGAGTAGTTTTTACATTTGGTAACCCTCTGCGTGCAGCTTCTTTTTGCCATTCTTCACTATACCCATCACCTTCAAAAAGCACTTTCTTAGATTCAGTAATATATGTTTTGATTACCTGCATAATGGCTATCTCTTTCTTTTCCCCTTTTTCGATCAGTCCATCCACTTCTTTCTTGAATTGTGAAAGAGTTTCGGCCATGATCGTGTTTAAAACGGTCATACCAATTGCACAGTTTGCTTCTGACCCTACCGCACGGAACTCAAATTTATTTCCGGTGAAAGCAAAGGGTGAAGTACGATTACGATCGGTATTATCGAGTAATAATTCAGGGATGCTCTTATGAATGTCTAACTTCAACATTACTTCATCTTGCTCGTCAAATTTATCTCCTACACGAGTTTCAATTTCATTCAATACTTTTTGAAGATAATGACCAATGTATGCAGATATGATAGCGGGTGGTGCTTCGTTGGCGCCTAAGCGATGATCATTACCTGCAGAAGCAATGGATGCTCTCATCAGGTCTGCATAATCATGAACCGATTTGATCGTGTTCACGAAGAAGGCCAGGAACATCAAATTTGTCTTTGGTGTTTTACCCGGTGCCAACAAGTTAACACCCGTATTGGTGGCAAGGCTCCAGTTATTGTGTTTACCACTACCATTGATTCCGGCAAATGGTTTCTCGTGGAACAATACTTTTAATTTATGACGCTTGGCCACGCGCGACATAACATCCATTAATAAAGTGTTATGGTCAACGGCGATATTCAATTCCTCGAAAATCGGTGCGCACTCAAATTGAGCTGGCGCAACTTCATTATGACGGGTACGAAGAGGAATTCCGAGTTTGTATGATTCATTTTCGAAATCGCGCATGAACGCATAAACGCGTTCTGGGATTGAACCGAAATAATGATCTTCCAACTGCTGACCTTTTGCAGGGGAATGTCCAAATACCGTTCTTCCCGTCATCACTAAATCAGGACGAGCATTCGCCAATCCTTCATCAATTACAAAATATTCTTGTTCCCATCCAAGTGTAGCAAACACATTGGTCACATTACGATCAAAATAATGACACACCTCAACGGCCGCTTTATTTAATGCTTCAATTGATTTCAATAGAGGGGCTTTATAATCCAGTGCCTCTCCTGTATAAGAAACAAATATGGTAGGGATACACAGTGTTTTACCATTGTTGATTTCCATTATAAAAGCAGGTGAATTAGGATCCCAGGCGGTATAACCACGTGCTTCAAAAGTTGCACGAATACCTCCGCTAGGGAATGAAGAGGCATCTGGCTCTTGTTGGATCAGCGCATCCGCTTCAAATTGCTCAAGAGGGGTTCCGTCTGATTTTAAGGTAAAGAACGAATCATGCTTTTCAGCTGAAGTTCCAGTCAGCGGTTGAAACCAATGCGTATAGTGGGTTACCCCTTTAGATTCTGCCCATTTTTTAATGCCGGCTGCAATCTGGCTGGCCATAGTGCGATCGATCTTATGATTCGATTTCATGGAATTCAGCAGACTCTTATAAGCTTCATCACTTAAAAAATCTCGGGCTGTTTTTAAATTGAATACATTCTCCCCAAAAATAGAGGTGATTCTAGTCGCGGAGGCTTCTTTTACCTCTCCACCTGAAGTCAGGTTGTCAATAGCTTTAAAACGTAAAGACTGCATTTGATTCGTATTTGAAAGGCGAAGGTCGATTATTTTTTGGTTTTAGTCAGTAGAAAAAATCGATATGTGGAAAAAAATAGAAAAATTGGACCAAATAGTTTAAAATGAGTATGTAAATAAGTGGAAAAGTACATATATTAAATAAATTAATATGTTTTCTGTAAATCGTTTTCGTTCGTTGAGTTTGGATACTAAATGTTTATAAGTATAAGCATCCTAAACTGAAAAGGGCGGAACATTCAGCAGGTCAAGTAAGGGATTTAGTCCGCAAGGTTAAGCCTTTTAAGAATTAGGGATATAGGTACATGTTGTTGAATTTATATAACAAAACCTGCGAAATTTAAGTGGATTTCTTTCCGGATAAGCCTTAAACTTTCCCGCTTTTCTTCGCTACTTTTGCTTTTTTTATCCATCATGCATACAACTGTAGATACTGCCCGGCAGCTGGGCCTTACTGAGGAAGAATTTGGACTTATTTCCGACATATTGGGTCGTAACCCAAATTTTACTGAACTGGCCGCTTATTCTGTAATGTGGAGTGAGCATTGCAGTTATAAAAATTCAATCAAGTGGTTGAAGACACTTCCACGTGAAGGCGGTCGATTATTGGTTAAAGCCGGTGAAGAGAATGCTGGTTTGGTCGATATAGGTGACGGACTGGGAGTGGTATTCAAAATTGAATCTCATAACCACCCTTCTGCTATAGAACCATTCCAAGGTGCTGCCACTGGAGTTGGAGGAATTCATCGAGATATTTTCACAATGGGTGCGCGACCGATCGCAGCTTTGAATTCTTTGCGTTTTGGTGATCTGAAAGAACAAAAGACGCAACATTTATTGAATGGAGTCGTACATGGGATCGGACATTATGGTAACTGTTTTGGTGTACCAACAGTTGGTGGTGAAATTTATTTCGAAAGTTGTTACCATACTAACCCATTAGTTAATGCTATGAGTGTTGGTATTGTAGAAGCAGGAAAAACAGTAAGCGCTACTGCTTTTGGAGCAGGCAATCCTGTATTCATTGTAGGATCAGCAACAGGTAAAGATGGTATTGGGGGTGCATCATTTGCATCTGCGGATATAACAGAAGACAGTGCACAAGATCTTCCTGCTGTACAAGTGGGTGATCCTTTCCAGGAAAAGAAATTATTGGAAGCTTGTTTAGAATTAATTCCAACTGGTGCACTGGTAGGTATGCAGGATATGGGTGCTGCAGGTATCATTTGCTCTACTGCTGAAACCAGTGCGAAAGGAGAGGTGGGTATGCGTATAGATCTGGAAAAAGTTCCTTCTCGTCAAAAAAATATGAAAGCTTGGGAGCTATTGTTAAGTGAAAGTCAGGAGCGTATGCTAATGGTAGTGAAGAAGGGTCGTGAAGCTGAAGTTTTACGCATTTTTGAAAAATGGGATCTTCCTTGTTCTCAGATCGGAGTAGTGACAGACGACAAAATGCTTCGCTTTTACATGAATAATGAACTGGAAGCTGAGATCCCTGCCGAAAGTTTGGTATTGGGTGGAGGTGCTCCTCAAAATACACGTGAATATCGTGAACCAGCATATTTCCAAAAGATCAATGCTTTTAATCCATCCACTATTTCGGTTCCAAAGGACCTGAAATCGGTTGCTGAACAACTCATCAGTATTCCCAACATTGCCAGCAAGCGTTGGATCTATACTCAGTACGATAGCATGGTGGGTACATCAAATACAGCTACCAATCAGCCTTCAGATGCACCCGTAGTTGCTGTAAAAGGAACAGATAAGGCATTAGCCGTAACAACAGATTGTAACAGTCGTTACGTTTACGCTGATCCTTTTAAAGGTTGTATGATAGCAGTAAGTGAAGCAGCACGAAACATAGTTTGTTCCGGTGGAGATCCGCTTGGAGTAACCAACTGTCTGAACTTTGGTAACCCATTTGATCCCGAGGTCTATTATCAATTTGTATATGCGATCAAAGGAATGGGAGCGGCATGTAAAGCCTTCAATACACCTGTAACGGGAGGAAATGTGAGTTTTTACAATCAAGGTCCGGAAGGCCCGGTATATCCAACACCCACAATTGGTATGGTTGGATTACTGGATAGCATCTCGCAAAAAATGACATTGGATTTCAAGCAAGCAGGTGATCAAATTTGGTTAGTAGGGGAAAGCAGAAATGACATTAACTCTTCTGAGTATTTACATAAGCTTCATGGGGTGGAATTTTCTCCCGCACCTCATTTTGAATTAGAAGAAGAAGTAAATCTTCAAAAAGCAATTCGTACACTGATCCATTCATCTACGATTACATCTGCCCATGATATTAGCGAAGGCGGTTTGTTCATCACTTTATGTGAAAGTGGATTTAACCGTGCATTAGGGTTTACTGTGCAATCGAATGATCGTATTCGTAAAGATGCATGGCTCTTTGGTGAAGCGCAATCACGGGTGGTCGTTTCCGTTAGTGCAGATAAAGAAGAAGAATTTTTAAAGCTTGTTTCTGCAAGCGGGGTGAAAACAGAGAAATTAGGAACCGTAACTTCAGGTGATATTCAAATTGATGGCACATCCTGGGGGAATATCGTCGAGTGGAAAGATCGTTATGATACGGCGATTGAAAAATATCTTCAGGCTGAAACCGCAGAAACTGCTTTAACTGCAGTATAATATGGAAAGGGATAAGGCAATAATTATAACGGGTGCCGCAGGTTTTATTGGAAGTATCCTGGTTGGATGCCTTAACCATTTAGGTTACTATAATATCATCATCGTAGATGATTTTTCCAGAGCGGATAAATTATCCAATTGGGCGGACAAGAAGTTTGCTCATAAAGTTGAGCGTACTGAATTATTTACCTGGTTGAAAAATACAGATCCGAAAGTTGAAATCGTTTTTCATCTCGGAGCAAGAACGGATACCACTGAATTTGACTATTCCATTCATGAAGAATTAAATGTGCGGTACTCTCAGCAAATCTGGACATATTGTACCGTAAAGCATATTCCGTTGATCTATGCATCTTCTGCAGCTACATATGGTGGAGGAGAAATGGGATATAAGGATGACCATGCCTTATGCTACAAATTATCCCCTCTAAATCCTTATGGAGTCTCCAAAAATGAGTTTGATAAATGGGCATTACAACAGGAGCAGAAGCCTCCATATTGGTATGGATTAAAATTCTTCAATGTGTATGGTCCAAATGAATATCATAAAGGGAGAATGGCCAGTGTGATATTCCATTCATTCAAACAGATTCAAGATAATGGGTTTGTCAAATTATTCAAATCTCATCGCCCAGAGATCGAAGACGGTCAGCAACTTAGGGATTTTATTTATGTAAAAGATGTAGTGAATGTATGTGTGTGGTTGATGGAAAATCTACCTCAATCAGGTTTGTATAATTTAGGCACTGGTAAGGCCAGAAGTTTTGCCGATTTGGTTAAAGCCACTTTTGCTGCATTGGATAAAACAGCTGACATACGCTATATTGATATGCCGGAGGATATTCGGGATAAATATCAATATTTCACCGAGGCAGATATGTCTAAGCTCATAGAGGCCGGATATAATACGCCATTTCATAGTTTGGAAGAAGGGGTTAGCGATTATGTTCGTCATTATCTTTCCCCTAATTATGGATAAAACCCATGTCCCGAACGGATCGGTTTGGGTTAAAATCAATTTTTTCCACAAGAGTATCACATCCTTTTTTCATCCGATTTTATAGTCCTACCTTTACACGACCTCTAGGAATTCCTCCACCGGGTCCACAAGCATTTTTTATGGCAAAATACATCTTCGTTACCGGCGGGGTAACTTCTTCATTGGGGAAAGGCATTATTTCAGCCTCGTTAGCCAAATTATTACAGGCAAGAGGGCTGCGTGTAACCATACAAAAGTTTGATCCCTATATCAATGTTGATCCGGGTACGTTAAATCCTTATGAACATGGGGAATGTTATGTAACGGAAGATGGTGCCGAGACTGATCTCGACCTCGGGCATTACGAGCGGTTCCTAAATATTTTTACGTCTCAGGCAAATAACGTTACCACAGGTAAGATCTATCAAACGGTGATCAATAAAGAAAGGGAAGGAGCGTATCTGGGAAAAACCGTTCAGGTCATTCCTCATATTACCGATGAGATCAAGCATAGAATGAAACTGTTGGGTACACAAGGCTATGATATCATCATTACGGAGATTGGGGGCACAGTGGGTGATATTGAAAGTCTTCCCTTTATCGAAGCGGTACGTCAGTTGCAGTGGGAGCTGGAGGATGAAGATTGTCTGGTTGTGCATCTTACGCTTGTTCCATATTTAAAAGCGGCAAAAGAGCTTAAGACCAAACCTACGCAGCATAGTGTGAAGATGATGAGTGAAAATGGCGTTCATCCTGACATCATTGTTTGCAGAACAGAAAGGCCGCTCTCCATTGAACTTCGAAAGAAGATCGCTTTGTTTTGCAACGTTAAAACCGAAGCGGTGATCGAAGCTGCAGATGCATCAACAATTTATGAAGTACCGTTAACGATGATGCGTGAAAAGCTTGATCTGATATGTTTGAAAAAATTAAATATCACCAACTATAAAGATCCTGACCTTGCCAAGTGGAAAGAGTTTCTGGATAAATTAAAATATCCAAAATCTAAAGTTAATATCGGTTTAATTGGTAAGTATATAGAATTACAAGATGCCTATAAATCTATTTTAGAAGCCTTTGTACATGCGGGTGCAATGAATGAATGTAAGGTTGAAGTGATCAATATTCATTCTGAATTTATCAGTCCTGAAAATGTTGCAGAAAAACTATCTAACCTGGATGGTTTACTCGTAGCTCCGGGATTTGGTTTGCGTGGTATAGAAGGAAAGATCCTCGCGGTAAAGTATGCCAGGGAAAATAAGCTTCCATTCTTTGGAATTTGTTTGGGAATGCAGATGTCTGTTATTGAATTCGGACGAAATGTTTTAGGGTTGAAAGCGCATTCAACTGAAATGGACGCTCAAGCTGCAGACCCTGTCATTGATCTGATGGATGAGCAAAAGAAAGTAACCGCAAAGGGCGGAACAATGCGTTTGGGTTCATATCCTTGTGATTTAAAATCTGGTAGTTTAGTGGAAAAGGTTTACGGAGTAGCTCAAATTACAGAGCGTCATCGTCATCGCTGGGAGTTCAATAATAAATACCTCACTCAATATGAAGGCGCCGGAATGATGGCTAGTGGACGTAATCCGGAGACTGGACTGGTAGAAGTGGTAGAGCTTCCTGATCATCCATTTTTTATTGGCGTTCAGTATCATCCTGAATTGAAGAGTACAGTCGAAAATCCGCATCCACTTTTTGTTGGCTTCATTAAAGCAGCACGCGAAATGGCTGATAAAAAGGGACTTGTGAAAAATCGTGGAGCTTCTGCAGAACTATATTGATGAAACACAGCAGTACCTCCATTTTACCTACCTTTGCCGTTCAATTTGAATTATGAATCTGGATAGAAACTCTGTAATCGGGTTAGTGTTATTGGCCCTTTTGTTCTTTGGTTATTTTTATTATACCCGTCAGGGACAAATTGAACTTGAAGCACAACGCAAAAGAACTGAAGATTCCATTGCCAGATTAAAACCAAAAGTGGATATAGTTTCTAAAACCTTAGATTCATTACGTTCCGACACGTTAACCAAAACCGCATCAGCCGGTCAATTTGTAAACTCAAGTTTTGGTAAAGAAGAAATTATTGTTGTGGAAAATGATCTCGTCAAGATCGGTTTTTCAAATAAAGGTGGTCAGCCCGCATTTGTGCAGTTGAAAAAATATCTTTCTCAAGATAGTACTCCAGTTACGCTGGCTAACTCTGATTTTGATCGATTGACTTATCGTATTAATACTGGTCAGGCAAGTACTGCAGAAACGGCTGATCTTTTCTTTACCCCTTCCGGAATCGTAAAAAATGCTGATGGTAGCCAGTCTATAACTTATTCTTTATTGGACTCAACAGGGCGGACTGTTCGTCACGCTTTTGTTCTACCGGCTAATGAATACATGGTGAACTGGACCATTCAGCTGGATCAGGTTCCTCAATTATTAAGTAAGAATTCCATTGATTTCACCTGGCAAGTAAAAGCCAATCAACAGGAGAAAGATATAGTAGGAGAGCGAAGAGAAACACAGGTAGATATATTGAATGCTGATGGGTTTGATTATTTCACCATGAAAAACGGATTAGCTGAATCCTGGGAAAATGGGGTAAAGTGGATGAGTATCAAACAGAAGTTCTTCAATCATACCTTGATTGCCAAAAATGGATTTTCATCAGCGAAAGTAAGTGCTACTGTGCCTACTTCTGACACACTGCATGAAGTGGCATCTGCAACTATGAATTTAACCGCAACCATTCCTGCCGGACAAAAAGCGGAGATACCTCTTCAGTTTTATTTTGGTCCAAATGAATTCAAGCGATTGAAATCATACAATATGGAAATGGAGGATATGGTCAATTTAGGTCAGGGTGCATATGCTTTTGTAAAATATATTAACAGAGCTATCGTAATGCCCGTGTTCAATATATTCTCTGGGTTCTTTGGCAGCTTTGGATTGGTGATTGCGTTATTAACCATTATCATTCGCTTACTTACTTCTCCGTTAATCTATTCCAGTTATTTGAGTGGAGCAAAGATGAAGGCCCTTCGCCCGGAATTGGATCAGCTCAAACAGAAGTTCAAAGATGATCAGCAGGCATATAGTATGGAGCAAATGAAATTGTTCCGCACAGCCGGTGTAAATCCATTGGGAGGATGCATACCTGCATTGCTGCAGATACCTATATTCTTTGCATTATATAGTTTCTTTAATGCGGAAATCAGTTTGCGAGGACAATCATTTTGGTGGGCTCAGGATCTGTCTTCGTATGATAAGATCGTGTCA
>Ga0315907_10004607_pt1 | contig 15427 bp, 14 predicted proteins | sample LakEriMetagenome_3_FD_203525 | JGI IMG/M metagenome (GOLD analysis project Ga0315907, IMG submission 203525) | Freshwater fungal communities from buoy surface, Lake Erie, Ohio, United States - Buoy 12 MA123 | ecosystem: Environmental > Aquatic > Freshwater > Lake > Lake biofilm | place: USA... | reverse complement strand
CTGTAGCCGCTAATCCTAAATCACCTTCAGCATCTTTGAAATTTAAGGTGAGGAGTAGAGAGTCTTGACCGGAAGTTCCCACATATTCCAAACTAGAAAATTCAATTTCTGGTTTACTTGGAAAATTATCTGGAGGGCTAATGCAGGAGTACCCCAACAAAGCAAAACCAAACAATAAGTAAGAATAGTTTTTCAAACGCATGAGATGAGGGTACATTTACATTCCGAAACAAGGGCATTCTGTTAGGAGGAGCCAAGATATAAAACGATGCAAGAATTTAAAAGTTTTTCAAAAAGGTTGGAAACCTTGACATTGGATCATTTTGATGATTTTGCTCTGGAATTGGCCCAATTTCAGGCCCAAAACAACCCAATTTATGCAGCCTACTTGAAGGCAAGAAAAATTCATCCCACAAGCATTCAAAAGGTAGAAGATATTCCTTTTTTACCCATACAATTTTTTAAAGACAGCCTTATTTATTGTGGAAAACCCAATTCCGCTTCTCAGGTGTACAGCAGCAGTGGTACTACAGGAATGATTACAAGCAAGCACCTGATTTGGTCCGAGGAGTTTTACCTCAACCATGCCCAACAGTTATTTGAAAAAGCATATGGTCCCTTGTCCGATTTCCATGTGTTGGCCTTGCTTCCTGCTTATTTGGAACGTCCAGGAAGCAGCCTTGTAGCTATGGCGAGTCATTTTATCAAGGAAAGCAAGTCGGAGGCTTCGGGTTTTTACTTGTACAATCAACAGGAACTTTTGCATCAATTAGCTACGCTCGCTTCTGGAAGCCGGAAAGTATTGCTTTTAGGAGTCACCTTTGCCTTATTGGATTTGGCGGAATCTAAGGAGTCTTTTGAGGGATTTCCCAATTTGATCGTCATGGAAACGGGAGGAATGAAGGGAAGAAGGAAAGAGATGATTCGTGAAGAGGTCCACGAACAGCTGTGTGCATTTTTTAAAGTGGACTCGATTCATTCCGAGTATGGGATGACCGAACTCCTTTCACAAGTCTACTCCAAAGAGAAAGGAAAATACCTTGTGCCAACTTGCATGCGTGTGGTACTTCGTGACCTCAATGACCCCTTCAGTCCAGCGAGTCGGAGTCAAGGCGGGATTAATTTAATCGACCTGGCTAATTTTCATTCTTGTGCTTTTATTGAAACCCAGGATATTGGGAAATGGGATGAAAATGGGTTTTTAGAAGTTCTGGGCAGATTTGATCATTCCGAATTGCGTGGTTGTAACTTATTGGTTCAGTAATTTTTAGGGATGCAACCTTTTGGTTCAGTTATTGCTTTAGAAAAAATTAATAAACATCTTTAGTTATCTAATCGATCTTCTATGAAACGTATTGCCTCCCTAGCGCTCGTCATTTCACTTTTAGCTTTGGCCTCTTGTGCATCCACCAGACCTTGTCCGGCTTATGCCAAAGAAATTACTCCTAAAAAGGGATTGAGTTAAAAAAAAATATGCTGACTTAGTAGTCAGCATATTTTTTTACATCCTCCAAACTGATGGTAGTCTCTCCCAAGATTACCAGTCGTTCGACTACGTTTCGCAGTTCGCGTATATTCCCAGTCCAAGGTAATTCTTGTAGTCGTGCTAAAGCTTCCTTGCTGATTTTTTTCTTAACACTTCCATTCTCCTGAGCGATGTCCTCTAGAAATTTATCTAGTAGAAGTGGAATGTCTTCTTTTCGATCCTTAAGAGGAGGAACATGGATCAAAATCACACTCAAGCGGTGGTACAAATCCTCTCGAAAGCGGCCTGCTTCAATTTCCTTCTTAAGATCTTTATTTGTAGCTGCCAGTACCCGAACATCCACCTTGATGTCTTTGTCGCTACCCACTCTGTTGATTAGGTTTTCCTGAAGTGCTCGCAATACTTTGGATTGTGCAGAAAGGGACATGTCCCCAATTTCATCAAGAAAAAGAGTACCCCCGTCGGCTTGTTCAAACTTACCCGAACGCTGCTTGTGTGCAGAGGTAAAGGATCCTTTTTCGTGTCCAAAAAGTTCCGATTCAATTAATTCAGAAGGAATGGCAGCACAGTTTACAGCCACATAAGGCATTTCTTGTCGCTTGCTTTTTTCATGGACCCAATGTGCAACAAGTTCTTTCCCTGTTCCATTTTGACCTGTGATCAATACGCGAGCATCTGTAGGGGCTACTTTCTCAATGGTATCTTTTACAGTTAGTAGGGCAGGGGATTCCCCTACCATATCAAATTTCTTGGACAGCTTTTTCTTCAACACTTTGGTTTCGGTAACCAATTGTTTTTTGTCCAATGCGTTGCGAACTGTTAGTAGCAGTCGATTGAGATCTGGTGGCTTGGAAATAAAATCAAAGGCCCCTTTTTTGGTGGCTTCCACGGCTGTTTCAATCGTGCCGTGTGCCGAAATCATGATAAATTGAGGAGAGCGATCCAATTGCTTGACTTGATCCAAGACATCCATTCCATCGAGTATGGGCATTTTTACATCACAAAGAACTAGATCCACTTCCTCGTCTTTGATTTTTTGTAAACCTTCTGCTCCGTCTTGGGCCTCGATCACTTCGTATTTTTCGTACTCCAAGATTTCTCGTAAGGAGGAACGAATAAAGCGCTCGTCGTCGATAATTAGGATTTTTGCCATAGTTAAATGTAATAAAAAAGTGCAAGTCTGTAAGCCGGGTTCTGTTACAAAGCACGCTTCGAATGAATCGAATGTAGCCTTGCTCTTGCCATTTATCTCGATCTTGATTTACACCAAGACTCCATCGATCTACCCACCTCGGAATTCTTTTCCGAAGAAAAGATATCGAACGAGCAGCTCTTTGCCCGAGGCCTATTTGATCTTTCAACCCATAAGGTTTGCCATGCCCTCTGCATCACTGCAGAGGCGGTGGGCTCTTACTCCACCTTTTCACCCTTTCCGCTAGATGGGATACAAGCTAGGCTTGCACCTCCTAGAGGTGGTTTGTTTTCTGTGGCACTAGCTGTACCCTGACCGTCACCAGTCAAAGCCCTTCCCGTTAGGAAGTATGGCGCTCTATGTTGCCCGGACTTTCCTCCCCGATAGAATCGGAGCGACAAGACGACTTGCACTTTGCAAAGTACGTCAATTTTGGGGAATCAGTTTTGGTAGCTCGATCGTAACTCAACTTTTCTTTTAAAAAATCTACTTTTTGAAAACCTTTTTCTGCGTATCCTGTTGTAAATCAGAAGGCTTAAACGCTTTTCTTCATAGTGCTGGGTTGAGCCGCTCCGGAAGGAGCGGTTCTTTTTTGTCCCTACCTTCCTTTTTCCCTAGCCGCTATTCTGCCTATCTTTGAAAAAAATACTCCCACATGATTTTAGTTGGTAACGTAGTCCTGTCTGATGATATCAAAGAAAACTTTTTTGTCTGTGACTTAGAAGCTTGTAAAGGAGCATGTTGTGTAGAAGGAGATGCGGGCGCACCTTTGGAGGATGAGGAAACCAAGATCTTGGAAGAGATCTATCCACTTGTCAAAGACTACATCACAGAAGAGGGGAGAAAAGTAATCGAAGCCCAAGGCACCTGGGTAATTGACAAAGATGGGGACAAAGGGACGCCTACACTTGGAGACAATCGGGAATGTGCCTATGCGCTTTATGACGACAGAGGAATCCTAAAATGCGGGATTGAACAAGCCTATTTGGATGGTAAAATTTCCTGGAAAAAACCTATTTCTTGTCATCTATACCCCATAAGGGTAACTAAATACGATCAATACGACGCTTTGAATTACGATCGCTGGCACATCTGTGATCCTGCTTGCCAACTGGGAAAAAGTCTACAAGTTCCCTTGTATGCTTTTTTAAAAGATGCTCTTGTCCGCAAATACGGGGAAGCTTGGTACGCAGAATTGGTGGAAGATATTGAAGGACCTAAGCAGGGCTAAGGCTTATATTTTTTAAGGTTCAGTTTTTCAAAAGCCAATTCGGCAATTTTTTGATACCCCAAATCTGAAGGATGTACACCGTCTGCAGAAAAGAATTCGGGCTGGAGGTCCATAGGAATTTCCTGATAAATCACTTTTGGATGCTTTAAAGCGATTTTTTTTAGTTCCGCTTGTAAGTAATTCCGTTGCACTTGAAGAAAGGATTGCATTCTTCTTGAAAATGCAGGGAATAGATGTACAGGAGGAATTGCTGCCAGGTAAATCCATTGTGCGGAGGTGTTGATCTGGATTTGCTGTATCAAGGCCTCTACCTCCTTTTTGAATGAAGAAGGGTTTGTCAAAAGAAAACAATCATTGGCTCCCAAGAAAAGAATGACCCCTTTAGATTTTGGTGTTTGAACTTGCCGATGTTGGAGGTAAAGGGAAAGTGCATCTTTCACCCGCAATCCCTTTTTTCCGATGGTTTCAATTTGAAAGGATTCTCCAAGAAGGCGGTGAAAATTTCCAGCTAGCGTATGTGCTGGTGCACTCGCGCCGACTCCAGCTACTGTAGACTCCCCAAGCAGCAGAATGTGATTTTCACCTTGGCCCAATGTAAGTAGGGAGGATTGGGAGGGAAGCTTTGGACTGGTTTTCCGTACTTGTTTGGCTTGGTAAACTAGAAATGGAATCCAGGGATAGAGGCGTAGCTGAAAAATCCAGTAAGGAGTCATTTATCCCCCAACCTTTTTTGCGCCATAACCAGCCTGAGTCAATACCTGCAGCACCTTTTCTCGGTGATCTCCTTGGATCAATATTTCTCCATCTTTGGTAGATCCACCTACACCACATTTGTTTTTGAGGAGTTTACCTAATTCTTTCAAATCCTCTTCAGTGCCTACAAAGCCTTCGATTAGTGTCACCTGCTTTCCCGCTCTTGATTTTTTATCCAGGAGCACCCGTAATTTCTGTTGGGAAGGTGGAAGGGTATCTTGTGCCTCCTCATCTCCAAAATTGTAGTCGAAGGAATCAGCCGTGGAGAATACGATACCGTCTCTTTTTTTCCAATCGTTCGTTTTTTTACTCATGAAATTTGAAAGATGTCTTGGTTTTAAGTTTTTGAAGATGGGGTTTTTAACGTCCAAACAGGTCGTTTGGAGTGATTTACCACATCCTCTGCAATGCTACCGGTGAGCAGATGGAGGATTCCTGTTCTACCATGGGTGGTCAATGCAATTAAATCAGCACCAATATCGTCAGCAAACTCAAGAATTCCAGATTCTTCGGATACGGAATTGTAAATCTGCGTATGAATATTTTCAAATTTGAACTTAGCAATGAATTTTTCAAGCGAGGCATTTGCTTCTCTGCTAGTCTTAAAGTCCCCTGGAGTAGTGATACTTACGAAGTAAAAATCGGAATCAAATAGTAGCTGCATGGTTTTGATTCGAGCGGCTACGCCCACATCCATCTCCTTGAAATTTGATGCAAACACAATTTTTTTCAGTGATTGAGGATCTGTCTCGCCTTTGATGGTAAGTACTGGACATGCGGCTGTGCGAACAATTTTTTCGGTAGTACTTCCAATCCAGAATTCTTCCCAACCCGAAGTACCGGATGAACCCATCACGAGTAAATCAGGATTTAGCTCCTCAATTGCTTGTGCAATTTCTCGAAAAATTACTCCAACTGCGACCCGGGTATCTATGATGTTACTCGGGGAGGATACTTTGTCTTTAATTCGTTCCAAATCCAACTTTTTTTGTTCGACCAAATCCTTGAAATAAACTTGATTTTGGTAATCCGTTAGCGGATCCATTCCACCTCCTAAAGTACCCACACTTGTATTCAATGGATATTCGATTACATGAATCAAGGTAATATGAAGTTTGGGATATGGAGAACTAACCTGGGTGACAAAGTCAAGGGCATGGGTAGCCATCTTCGAAAAATCGTAGGGAATAAGGATATGGATCATGTGTTCTAGCGTTTAGGGAATCAAGGTAGTGGGTAACCTTCCGCCAAAACAGGACTTTTGTCAGCTTTTCCTAAATAATCAAGCCAATTCCAAAAAGTAAAGTCCAAACCAAGGTGCTGAGTGCCATTTGCTTGAGGTAGGGATCTGCCTCAGCAGCCGTTGTTGCTTTTTGTAATCCTCTACCAATGAAATACATCCAGGGAAATGTGAGGCAGGCCAGAAGCGAATTGTAGGATTGATCTAGCCAAGCGAACCCAAACAATCCTAGGTAGGCCACAGCAATCAAAGTCCAGTGATAAGCAATTGCTTTTGATCTTCCGATGCGAACGGGGATGGAGCGCTTACCTGCAAGTTGATCCGAATCGATGTCTCGAATATTGTTGATGTTCAATACGGCCGTGCTGAAGCAGCCAAGGGAACAGGTAATCAACAAAATGACAGGCTCAGCATTTAAACTGTGTAAAAAGAAGGTGCCTGAAACTCCCACCAATCCAAAGAAAATAAATACCGAAATATCACCTAATCCAGCATATCCGTAGGGATTCGATCCTGAAGTGTAGCGGATGGCTGCCCAGATGGCAAGGAATCCTAAGGCTAAGAAGCCTAAAAAATAGGACCAATTTGGCAGGGCGAGGTAGATGAGTAAAAGGCCAGTACCCAAGGAAAGCCCTCCAAAAAGAAACATGGCCCGCTTCATTTCTGTAAGGGAAATTAAACCGGATTGAACTGCTCGAATGGGGCCTTTTCGTGCTGAAGAATCTGCACCATGTACGCTGTCTCCGTAATCGTTAGAAAGGTTGGATAAAATTTGGAGGAATACCGTCGTCAAAGAGGCCAAAGCCAATACCTCCCAGCGAAAGGCATCTTGCCAGTATGCCAAAAAAGAGCCTGCAAAAATACTTGCTAGGGCTAGGGGTAAGGTACGAAGCCTGACTGCGTGCAGCCAGGCTTCTTTTTTCGATTGAATTACTCTTTTCAAGGAAATCTGTTAATCAGGGAGTAATCAGGCTCAAAATTTCTTCGTCCATAGGCTTCACGGATGAAGGGAAAAATTTAACCAACTCTCCTTTTTCATTGATGAAGTACTTGCAGAAATTCCAACTAGGCTCCTGATTATTCCATCCATTTAGACTGGCATCCGAAAGCCATCTGTAGAGCGGATGCTTATCAAAACCTTTCACTGAAATTTTCTCAAACATAGGGAAAGTGACCCCGAATTCAGTGGAACAGAATTCTTTGATTTCTTCATTGGTACCTGGTTCCTGACCACCAAAATTATTGGCAGGAAAGCCAAGAATCAGAATATCTTCGCCATGCTGAGCATACAACTCTTGGAGCTGCGCATATTGCTTGGTATACCCACACTTGGAAGCGACATTCACCAAAAGTAATTTCTTTCCTTTGAAAGAGGCAAAGTCAACTTCTTGACCATTGATATCTTTCATCTTGAAATCGTAAAAGGAACTTTCCATAGTTTGGTCGTAAGAGGGGTGGAAACTTGCGTCATCGGTAGGCCGATCTAAGGTCGTACCACATGCCAATAAGGCTACACTGAGGGAAATTAATACTGTTTTCATAATTACATTCTTTCGGGAACTTGTATACCTATCAAACTCATTCCTCTTTTGATTGTTTTGGCTGTTTGTAAAGAAAGCGCTACTCTAAAGGATTGGAGTTGGCTGTCTTTCTCATGGAAAATGGGAAGTTCTGCATAGAATCGGTTATACTCCTTGGCCAAGTCAAAGAGGTATTGCGCAAGAATAGCAGGGGAGTAGTCCTCTGCTGCTTGCTTAATTTTTCGCTCAAAATCATTCAATAACTGAATCAAAGCGGCTTCTGTCTCAGCAAGTTCACTGAGTCCAGCAAAACTCTCGGCCGAAAGGTTCACACCGATTTGTTCTGCTTTTCTCAAAATGGCCGCTATTCGGGCATGAGAATATTGAATAAATGGTCCTGTATTCCCTTGAAATTCGATGGATTCCTGCGGGTTGAATAGCATGCGTTTTTTAGGGTCCACCTTTAGCAAGAAGTACTTGAGGGCACCCATTCCAAGCATTTCATACAATTCGGTTGCTTGTGCTTCTGTGAAACCTTCAATTTTTCCTAGCTCCTTAGTATGGCGTGCAGCAGTCTCCACCATTTCTTCCATCAATTCATCTGCATCCACTACCGTACCTTCCCTTGACTTCATCTTGCCTGTGGGTAGGTCAACCATACCGTAGGAGAGGTGGTACAAGCCAGGGCCATAGGAACGTCCGAGTTTGCGCATAATTTTAAACAAGACATCAAAGTGGTAATCTTGCTCATTACCAACTACATACACTGATTTATTGATTTGGTAATCCTGGTATTTCAAATCTGCGGTACCCATATCTTGAGTGATGTATACCGAGGTACCATCGCCTCTCAATACTAGTTTTTCATCCAGTCCCTCCGCTGTAAGGTCTACCCAAGCCGATCCATTTTCTTTTTTGAAAAAAACGCCTTTGGCTAATCCTTCTTCCACGATGTCTTTGCCGAGTAGGTAGGTGTTTGACTCGTAATAGGTCACATCAAAATCCACTCCCATGCGTTGGTAGGTGGCATTGAATCCTGCATAGACCCAACCGTTCATTTGGTTCCAAAGGGCGATTACATCCGAATCTTGGTCTTCCCATTTGCGAAGCATTTCTTGAGCCTCTAGTAGGAGCGGAGCATTTTTCTTGGCTTCCTCTTCGGACTGGCCCGCTTCCATCAAACTTTTTTGCTGGGCTTTGTAATGGGTATCAAATAAGACGTAATATTTTCCTGCCAGGTGATCCCCTTTAAGCCCAGATGAAGTAGGTGTTTCGCCATTTCCGAAGTGCTGATAAGCAACCATAGATTTGCAGATGTGAATGCCTCGGTCATTGACCAGATTGGCTTTAATGACTTCGTAGCCAGCAGCTTTCAAGAGTTCAGCAACGGAATACCCTAAGAAATTATTTCTCAGGTGGCCGAGGTGCAAGGGCTTGTTGGTATTGGGAGAGGAATACTCCACCATGACCTTAAGTCCATTGCTTGGATGCTGACCGAAGATTTTGGAGGTATACACTTGATTGAATAAACTGATCCATTCCTCCTGGGCGACTACTAGATTCAAAAATCCTTTGACCACATTGAAATCTTTCACTGCGGACACATGTGTTTTCAGGTAGTTACCTAGTTGGGTAGCAGTTGCCTCAGGGCTCAACTGGGACTGTTTCAAAAATGGAAATACCACGAAGGTGTAACTTCCTTCAAACTCTTTTTTGGTAGGAGCCAAACTGAGTTGATCTAGGGCAACAGTAGTTTGGAAGCAGGAAGTAAAAGCATCTTGGATGCCTTGGAGGATGGAATCTTGAAAATTCATGGTCTTGTGGTTTACCCAGAGAGAGCCTCTAAGAATCCCATGCTAGGCATTCGGATTAGGTTATGGCGATCAATTGGTAAGGCGAATTTAAGACGGCTTCTTGTAAAAAGCCGCACCGGATTTCATTTTAAATAAAAAAGGGCCTGAAAGAGGGACTTGAAAGGAATGATGAGTACTTGGGTTGTCCTCACTTTTTGATTAAAAGTGATTGACCAAGGACTTGGTTGTAATTTCGAGTACTTCGAAGGCGATCTCAGCCATCGTATTTTCACTGTCTAGGGTTGGATTCACTTCTACAATCTCCCAGCAACAAACACGCTTGTCCTTGATCAGTTCGGCATTCAATTGAATAGCTTCTTCTACCGTTAGTCCATTCGGTACTGGGGTTCCTGTTCCCAAGGAAATGGATGGGTCCATGCTGTCCACATCAAAGGAAATATACAATTGGTCGCAGTCCTTCAAAAGCTCCAAGGCCCGCTTGGCTACTTCCAGAACTCCCAGTTCACGAACAATTTCTGTAGTAAAATTGGGGATTCCGTAGTGCTGCATCAAAAAGTTCTCCGGTTCCTCGGTATCACGAACAGAAATGTAGACAATGTCCTTTGGGTCAATTTTTGGGGAATCGCCCCCTATTTTTTTAATTCGATCCCAATAAGCACGTGTTTCTGGAGAGGGCTGATTGAGCTGACATTCCAAGTTGTCCAAGTGGGTAGCCATGGCCAAAGGCATGCCGTGCATATTTCCTGAGGGAGTGGTGTAAGGGGTGTGGAGATCGGCATGGGCATCAATCCAAATCACGCCCAAGCGCTTGTCTGGATGGGCTCCTTTGATGCCCATGATGGTGCCTGCTGCGGTGCTGTGATCACCAGCAAGTACAATGGGAAACTTCTTTTCTAGGCGGAGGGATTCAATGGTGGAGTACACATTTTTGACCACCTGGTACACGCCATCGATGTAATTGGCAAAAGGGTGCTTATTTCCTTTCCAAAGAAAATTATTGGCATTGGGTACGCTGATGGGTTCAAATTGAGAGAAAAAATTTGACTTTTTGTCCAGGCTGGCAATCTTGAGTGCATCCACTCCTAAACTTGCCCCTCGGGTACCGGCAGCAATTTCTGAACGGACTTCTACCAATTTAATCTTACGCATCTCTAGGGTATAGTTGGGTTTTCTTGTTGTAAATCTAGGAAAAAACGAGCACAATCCTAGCCTTGTAATCGGCTTACATTTCGCGTTTTGGCAAGTAAATGGCGAGTTTTGGTAGGTTGTGTACGCGTTAAAATTAGGAGTCTTGAGGATTAAAAAAATGACAAAAAAACAGGCACCGTGTTACCAAGCTTTTTTCAAATTAAATCCTGTTAAGAATTTGTGGTTCAAAACTTTGGTAACCGTCAATAAAAGCGCAATTTTTGCAGCCTTATTTACACGCTTAGCACATTTTGGTAGATGAATAGATACATTGATTTGATCCAGCAGACCTTTGATTTTCCAACCAAAGAATTCACGGTAGAAAATAATCAGCTGTACTTCAACGGGGTAAACCTGATGGAGATCATAGAAACCTATGGCACTCCCTTGAAGCTTACCTACCTTCCTAAAATTTCAGAGAACATCCAGCATGCCAAGACCTATTTTGGTAAGGCCATGAAAACTCATAATTACCAAGGGAAGTATACCTATTGTTATTGCACTAAATCCTCGCATTTCAGTTTCGTTTTGGATGAGGCATTAAAAAATGACATCCACATCGAGACCTCTTCCACCTTTGACATTCCCTTGGTACGTAGCTTGTATGCCAAAGGAAAGATTCGAAAGGATACCTACATCATTTGCAATGGATTTAAGCGGGAGAAGTACAAGCAGTACGTAAGCGAACTGCTGAACGACGGCTTTGTGAACTGTGTGCCGATCTTGGATAACTTAACTGAAATTGATTATTACCTAGAGCATGTAAAGGTTCCTTTTCAGGTAGGAATTCGTATTGCTTCTGATGAGGAACCCAAGTTTGGATTTTATACCTCCAGATTGGGTGTCCGCTATAACGATATTATTTCCCTCTACGAGGAAAAAATCAAGAATAATCCTCAAGTAAGCCTGAAGATGCTTCACTTTTTCATCAACTCAGGCATCAAGGATACGGCGTACTATTGGTCGGAATTGACCCGATTCATTCAGAAGTATGTGGAGTTGAAGCGTGTTGCGCCTAGTTTGGATTCCATGGACATTGGAGGAGGCTGGCCCATCAAGACCAACGTGTTTTTTGATTACGATTACCAGTACATGGCAGATCAAATCGTCAAAAATATCAAGTGGATGTGTGCAAAGAACAATACCACTGAACCCAATATTTTTACGGAATTCGGAAGCTATACCGTAGGGGAGAGTGGGGCTGTTCTGTATTCCATTTTGGAGGAAAAGCTTCAGAACGATAAGGAATTGTGGTACATGATTGATGGTTCCTTCATTACTCAACTCCCAGATAGCTGGGGATTGAATCAAAAGTACATCATGCTTGCAGTCAACAACTGGGAGGAAGAATACCACAACATTTCCTTGGGTGGCTTGACTTGCGATAGCATGGACTATTACAATTCAGAAGCGCACCAATTCAATATCTATTTGCCCAAGCTAGTGGAAAAGAAGCAGCAGTACATTGGCTTTTTCCATACTGGAGCTTACCAAGAGTCACTGGGCGGTTATGGTGGCATTCAGCATTGTTTGATCCCTGCGCCCAAACATGTGCTGATCGATCGAGATGAAAACGGAGAAGTGAAACACTGGTTGTTTGCCTCAGATCAAAAAGAAGAAAGTATGCTGAAGACCTTGGGATACTAAAAAAAAGACCGCTGAGGCGGTCTTTTTTTTTGGATTAACCTTTGGCTTCTTCCTTGATTGGAAACAGGATTGAAGCGGCTACAGAGATAATCAGTACCCCACCTACAATGGAAAGTGAAAGAGGTGAGGAGATGTGATAGAAAGGAGCAATGATCATCTTGAATCCAATGAATGCCAAGATGATGGCCAAACCGAACTTCAATCGGCTAAACATATGGATGAAGTTGGCCAATAAGAAATACAAGGAGCGTAATCCTAGAATCGCAAAAATATTTGAGGTATAAAGGATGAAAGGGTCATCCGGTGCTATGGCAAAAATGGCAGGAATGGAATCTACGGCAAAAATCAAATCCGTAAACTCAATCACAGCAACTACTACCAATAGGGGTGTAGCCATTTTGACTCCATTTTCGATGGTAAAGAAATTTCCACCGTTGTATTCCTTACTTACCTTAAACAGTTTATGGATTACTTGGGCTCCTGGGCTTTTGCTAAAGTCTTTTTCATGGTCATCTTTATCGTTGGCAAACCAAGACTTAATTCCAGCATAGATCAGGAAGAATCCGAAAATGGTCAGTACTGCATTGATTTTCACATCCTGGCCAAACAAATTCATCTCAGGCAAAAAGGTGAGATTAATCAATCCAACTCCAGCAAAAATAAAGATGGCACGCATGACAAGTGCTCCAATAATGCCCCAAAAAAGGACTTTATGATGCAAGTCTCGAGGAACATTGAAATACCCAAATACAAGTATAAAAACGAAAAGGTTGTCTACTGATAGCGCCTTTTCGATCCAATAGGCGGCTTGATACTGAGAAAATTTCTCTAAACCTGAGGTTTCAGCGGTAGCGATGTAAATGAAAATACTAAAAATCATGGAAAGCCCGATCCACACGATGGACCAAATGGCGGCTTCCTGATTGGAGATGACGTGTTTCTTTTTGTTGAAGATGCCTAAATCAAGCAAAAGCATGAATAGGACAGCAACAGAGAAACCGATGATGATACCTGGATGGTCAATTAAATTATCCGCATTCTTCATTTTAGAGGGGACTAGTATTGGTTTGAGGGCTTAAAATTACTCCTTTTTCCGAGCCATTGGGTGGAAAAAAAAGAGGTTCTTGGTATGAATTTTAAGTCAGATACGAATCAAAGTAGGCAATGGTTTTTAGAAGGCCTTCTTTGAGTTCCAATTCAGGTTCCCAGGTTAATTCCCGTCTGGCTAATTCGATTGTGGGTTGACGCTTGTGGGGATCGTCAGTAGCTGCAGGGAGAAAAGAAAGTTTACTTCTGCTACAGGTCAATTCTAGGATGAGACTAGCAAGTTCCAAAATGGTGCATTCGGTAGGGTTCCCCACATTTATTGGACCAGTAATTCCTTTTGGAGTAGCCATCAGCAGGCGTATGGCACGGATGGTATCGTCTACGTAGCAAAAAGAGCGGGTTTGAGTACCGTCTCCAAATACAGTAAGGTCTTGGCCTTGAAGCGCCTGGAGAATTAGGTTGGAGACTACACGACCATCTGTGGCACTCATTCGAGGTCCATAGGTATTGAAAATCCGCATGACCTTGATGTCCACCTGATGCTGTCTATGGAAATCAAAAAATAAGGTTTCTGCACCACGCTTCCCTTCGTCATAGCAAGCTCGAGGCCCTATGGGGTTCACATTACCAAAATAGGATTCGGGTTGGGGATGAAGCTGTGGATCTCCGTACACCTCCGAAGTAGAGGCTTGAAAAATCTTTGCGCCTGTAGATTTGGCTAACTCAAGCAGGTTCAATGATCCTAGGATGGATGCTTTGAAGGTTTCGATGGGAAATCGCTGGTACAGGCGAGGCGATGCCGGACATGCTAAATTGTAAATTTCGTCTACCTCAAGAGAAAGCGGCAGGCTGACATCCTGAACGAGTAATTTGAAATTGGGGAAGGGAATTAAATGGGAGATGTTCTGTTCGGACCCAGAAAAAAAATTATCTAGGCAAGTGACCTGATTTCCTTCTTTCACCAACTGATCACAGAGGTGACTTCCTAAAAACCCTGCTCCACCACTGACTAAAATTCGTTTCATCTACTTTTGGGTTGGACCCTTTATTCCGGTTTGGATTTGCCGTGCTAACAGGCAATTACTCATTTCTTAAAGAATACCCTCTCTCGGGGCTGTACAAAAGTACGTTAAAACCAGTCGGTTTTCATAGTTAGGGTAGGGTAGTTGGTCGATTCAAATCGCTCCACTATTCCTTTTAACTTGACGAGTTCGTAGGCTACAGTATAACGTGCCGTTTCGATTTTTCCCAAATGGAAATCTTGTTCTTTGCTCCCCATATCTAAGGCTTTTTGAGCAGTAATGGCTTGCTTGAGCCAGATCCAACCCATGCAGAGTAGTCCTGCACCTTCCAGATAAAGGGTTGCATCCGCTAAGTAATATTCTGGGCCTTGGTTTCGCTTAAACAGGAGTTGAGCAGTGCCTGAAGCGAATTCTTGGGCATACTTTTCAAAAGTCAGCGCAATATCACCCAATTCAGGTAGAGGCTTCGCTTCCTTAAGTGTAGATTGAAATTCTTTTTGAAGCATTTTCCAACCCAATCCTTCATGGAGCAGCATTTTTCTTCCCAATAAGTCTAGGCCATGAATGCCGGTGGTGCCCTCGTGAATGGGATGGATTCGGGCTTCACGGTAATACTGTTCCACAGGAAAATCAGTAGTGTATCCTGCTCCTCCAAGTACTTGAATAGCCATTGAAGTGCTTTGTACACCCATTTCAGAAGGATAACTTTTGGCTATTGGAATCAATAAGTCCAATAGTGCTTCCATTTCTGCTTTTTTCTGAGGTTCAGATTCCTGAGATAACTTATCCCCAAGAAGCCCGCAGAAGATGAGTAAGGCTAAAGATCCTTCCGTAATGCTTTTTTGAAACAAAAGCATGCGCTTCACATCTGCATGTTGGATGATGGGGACCTGTGGTCGATTGGGTTCCTTATCGCTGATATTTCTTCCTTGAGGACGAACTTTGGCATAGGCTAGGGAAGTTTGATAGGCTGCAGTGGCAATGGCGGTAGCATTCATGCCTATTCCTAATCTAGCCTCATTCATCATCTGAAACATGTACTTTAAACCCTGATGGGCTTCGCCAACCAAGTAACCCTCGCAGGCAGATTCACTTCCGATCATCAGGTGGACGATAGGTGCTCCCTTGTAGCCCATTTTGTGGTAAATACCCTGGGTCAGTACATCATTTGGAGTACCATCCAATCTGATTTTTGGCACCACAAATAAGGAGATGCCTTTCGTTCCGGCTGGTGCTCCTTCTATACGAGCGAGCATCAAATGGATGACATTGTCACAAGCATCGTGG
>Ga0315907_10004600_pt1 | contig 15436 bp, 9 predicted proteins | sample LakEriMetagenome_3_FD_203525 | JGI IMG/M metagenome (GOLD analysis project Ga0315907, IMG submission 203525) | Freshwater fungal communities from buoy surface, Lake Erie, Ohio, United States - Buoy 12 MA123 | ecosystem: Environmental > Aquatic > Freshwater > Lake > Lake biofilm | place: USA... | reverse complement strand
ACGGAATAACCGAAAAATCTGAACTCACCGCTATGTTCGATGGATTGGTCGCTGTAAAACTCAAGGATCCTGTGCCACCCGATCCAGAACCAATCCCTGAATTACTGCTCGTCCAGGTGAAAAGGGTACCGGGAACTGAATTTGCAGGTGTGAAAGTTACCGTTGCGCCATTGCAGACACTTTGATCGTTAATTGGATTCACAGATAGCTGTGGAAGAACGGTAATTGTCAATACAAATGGTGGTCCGGCACATCCTCCACTTGCAGAGGCAACAGGTGTAACCTGATAAGTCAATGTTTGTGCCGAAGCGGATGGGTTAATCAATGTTTGGTTGACAGAAGAGGTTGGAACTGCTGAGGAGCTTTCACCTGTTACCAATGCGTTTGCAGGAACAGTCCAGGTATACTGACTTCCGGAAGGAATCACATTCGGCAATTGATCGGAAGGCACAAAACTTATGACCGTTCCGGAACATACTGTCAATGCTGTATTTGCGATAAATGGGATGGCATTTGCTGTCACTATTAACTGATCAGTGACGGCGGGACACGGTCCATTACCAGTAGTCGTTACAGTGAGGGTAGCTTGACCATTGAAAGAAACCGGAGGTGTCCACGTTGGAGATGAGATTGATGCTGATGGCGAAAAGGTTCCTCCCGAATTAGAAGACCAAACAACGCCGGTTGCTGTTCCTGAGAAGGTTGCATTCAGCGCTGGTGTGGATCCCGATTGACAGATTATCTGATCAGCACCTGCACTCACAACCGGTGGTGGAAGTACCTGAATCTGTACATTATCAGAAGCCGGCAGACAAGGTCCAACAGGATCATCAGTAGTTAAGGTTAAGGTGATCGTTCCGGTAAATCCTGCAGGAGGAGTATATGAGCTCGTCAGGGAGGAAGAGTTGGAGAACGAACCACCCCCTGCCGTTGTCCATTGACCCTGTGATGCTGCACCACCAATCAAACCATTCAAATTCACCGACTGGTTAATGCAGATCGGCGCATAATTGCCTGCCTCTGCTGTGGCGCTTAAGTTCACAATAGTTGTTGTTGTTGCAATAACCGTTGGACATGGGCTTTGAGGATCCGTATAAGTTAGCGATAACACAATTGAACCAGTGTAATTCAGTGGTGGAGTGTAGACTGCATTGAGCGCCGTCGCCGACGGGGAGAAGCTTCCCCCTGTAACCGATGAGGACCACGTGGCCAGACCGTTAATACCAGTGCTGGTTCCATTAAGTTGTATAGGTTCGTTGACGCAACTCCCGGGAATACTCGTCGCTGTAAGTTCGGCAAGTGGAAAAACAACAATGTTTTCGGAGGTCGAATCCGTGCCACACTCGTTGGTTGCCAATAAGTAAAAGTCATAAGTTCCCGGTAAGGGAATTGTTACAGCTCCGGAATTTAAAAACGTGCTTGATCCTGGAGTCGGCGCATTAGCGGAGGGGGTTATATTATCAGGATTGAAGTTCCAGAAAAATGTCAACGGTGTTTCGCTAAGGCATGAATCTATCGTTACTACTGGAATGAAGGAACTCCCTTCACAGAGATTCGGTGGATTTTGAAGTTGCGCGACCGGTTTATCTTTAATCGTGATCAGTTCCGTATGTACTGTTGGAAGACACTGTGTCCCGGGAACCAAAGGATTTAGAGAAGCGGTAAGTTCGATCTGGTAAACTCCCGGTTGAGTAAAACTGAATTCAGGTTCAAAAGCATTCGAATTTGTGGGGTTCACACCGGGTCCATTTCCACAGTTAACCGGCTGAACAAGCGTCACATCCCAATCAAAGATCTCATCGATGTTACACAACGGTTCTTGCGTATTGTTATCCGGCGTTATGTCTACAGGTAAACACGCCGAAGCAAATGGAAGATCAAAATCAGCGACAACTGGGCCTACTACGCAGATGGTCTTCGTAATGGAATCAACGCCACAGTCGTTACCAGCAAATAATGTTACCTCATATGTACCCGGCACACTGAACTGTACGTTTAACTGGCTGGAGCCGGGTGTCCAACCATACCAGTTGTAATTTTGCTGCGTAGCGTCAAGTATGTAATTGCCCCCATTTCCAAGTACCCCCGTCAAGGTATACGTTGACGGTTCGATCTCCCAGAAAAACCCATAGATTGTATCGCAATAACCCTGAGAAACATTAGCGCCCGGAAAGGTTTCATCCGTAATCAAAACATTATCTCCAATACACACGGTTGTTTTGTCAATACTAAAATCAGCTTCAAGGGTCTCTGAAACCTGAATTGGGCCGATGGCAGCGAAAGTTCCTGCAGGATTACAGCCATTTGATGCAGTGATCTGAATGGAATAGGAATCTTCGTAAGGGTTACTGTTTATCACAGTCGTCGTTCCACAGGAATTTACGTTGAAATTGTGGAAATAGGAATAAGGGAGTGTTCCCAGACCATCGAGCACTATCGGTGCAGAACCGTCATTTACCTGAATGGTATATGTAGTTCCTGGTGGTTCAAATGGTGCGGATATAATAATCTCATAGTCATTTGGTTTACAAAATGACAACCCGGATCCGGCAATGGTCAGAGCAGGAGGTGTTGAACCATTATAAACAATGTATTCGCGGGTTTCCGAACATCCATTTGGAAATGTAACAGTGTAGGTTAAATTGTACTCACCAGGTGCATAAACATGTGTTATCGGTGTTGGTGAAGATGTGCCGGATAAAGTGCCGTCTCCCCAATTGATAGAATAAGTAGTGCCCGGTGGGTATGCTGAAACGTTTGGGTCGGTGAAAGAGAAATTAAAGTTTATGATATTATTATTACATCTTCTGAAAATGATATCTCCATTGAAGGTGGAAGTGGTAACTCCGGATCCAGAAGCATTCAAGGATGGATTGAAAGAAGGAAGAACGACCACATTCACCTGGGCCTGATCTCCCTGAATCGTTAGTGAAGTGGTGTAATTTCCGTCATTATTGTATTGTACAGTATGCGGACCCATCTGATTCGATGAGTTGGGTGAGCCGCCCTGAAAATTCCAGTTCGTGTTGGCATTGGGTAAATACCCCGTAGACGTGTTGAAATAGGTGATGGACTGTCCTTCACATATTGTTATTGTGCCATTACTTTGAACCGGATCGGAAACGAAAGATACGTTTTGAGCAATTACCGAAAGATTTGAGAAGCATACAGCAAGAAGTACCAGTATTTTCAGCACATTCCGAAGTCGCATAGTTAGAAACGTTTTTGTACTACACATAAGGCAATAGCAGACCAATTTAATTGTTTGCAATTTAATGTTTATTCACGTTCGGGTCATCCTAAAAAAGGATAGTTACGAAACATAATTTGTTGATAGGTGCCGAAAATGGCACATTCTAATCTTAACCATACAAATTTCGGTTAATTGTAACCTTCTGAAAAAACAGGCCATAAAAATTTTTCATTTTTAAGTATAAATGCTTACTTTGTGTGGATATTGGTTATGGCAATACTAAGATTAAACGAATGAAAATCAAATTATTACTACTTTTCACGCTTTTGGTAAATGTGGCCAATGCACAGCTTGACACTTCTTTTTGGTTCGTTGCTCCGGAAGTTGCCCAGCAACATGGCGACCGTCCTGTTGTTTTTCGATTTGCAACACTTGCCAATCCTGCTACCGTGACCGTATTGCAACCAGCCAATCCCCTATTCCCCGCTCAAACCCTTAACATACCTGCCAATTCGGCACAAACGCTCGATCTGACAACCTGGATAGACATGGTAGAGAACAAACCGGCTAATACCGTACTTGATTTCGGGTTTCACATCACATCAACGGCTCAGATCAGTGCATATTATGAGGTAACTCCCACTTGTAACTGTAATCCGGATATATTCTCACTGAAAGGCAAAAATTCCATCGGATCGACCTTTTTTACCCCTTTTCAGAATTTCCTGAACAATGCGTCATACGCCAGATCAGCATTTAACGTTGTCGCTACGGAAGATAACACAACAATAACGATAACACCATCACAGAATATCATAGGACATGCTGCAGGTATTCCTTTTACTATTACGCTTAATACCGGACAGACCTTTTGCGCTGAAGCATCCAGTACGAGTGCCGGTCAACACCTCAGTGGATCTATTGTCTCGAGTGACAAGCCTGTGGCAGTGACTCTTTCAGATGATACGGCAGAAGGAACTCCCTATGGCGGCTGTGCAGACCTCATGGGGGATCAGCTTATTCCTACAGATATTATTGGTAAAGAGCATATTGCGATTAAAGGTTATCTGAACGGCCCGGATAAAGTATATGTTCTTGCAACACAAAACACAACAAGTGTGAGTATAGACGGAACCACCGTTGGAACAATCAATGCCGGTCAGACTTATGTGCATACCCTAAGTAATCCAACGGCTTACATTGAATCAGACAAACCATGCTATGTACTTCACCAGTCAGGATTCGGATGTGAGGTTGGTGAGGCGATTCTCCCTCCGATCGTTTGTACCGGTTCCAACATCGTTGCTTTTACTCGTTCGACGAATGAATTTTTTGCAATCAATCTCCTTGTGCCAGCAGGTGACGAAGGGAATTTTACCTTTAACGGCGCGCCGGGAATCATCAATGCGGCAAGTTTCAATTTCGTTCCCGGTACTGCGAATGCCTGGATGTATGCACAGATAGATGCTTCTGCGCTCATCGCTCAGGGCCAGGCAGCAAGAATTGAAAATCCCAATAAGTTCCATATGGGGCTGATACACGGAGGAGCAAATTCAGGCTGCAGGTTCGGTTACTTTAGTGACTTTGCTTCGTTCAGGTATACGATCGATGTCAACGATGAAAGCCTTTGCGAGGGTGAAGACCTTCAACTTGTTTCCAACAATGTGCCCGGTGCCATTTACGATTGGACAGGTCCGAACGGATTTAGTGCCACAGGTGATACCATAACCATCGGGAGCATTCTTCCCGGACAAAGTGGTGAATACATCCTATCCGGCACTACACCGGGTGAATGTTCCATTGTTTCAGATACGATCCTGATTGATGTAACTGCTATTCCTGAAATTCCAGTCATCCAGAATAATGGTCCTGTATGCGAGGGTGATTCCTTGTATTTCACTCAGAATGTTGATCCTGCACTTACCTTCGAATGGTTCGACGAAAGCGGAAATTCACTCGGAAATTCAGATACCATTCTACAGCTCAATGCAGCGGCAGGAACTTATACCGTTCAACTTATTCAAACCGACGGAGAATGTGCGGGACCTCCGTCACAGATTTCTGCAACCGTTTATGAGCATCCTGTATTGACGGATATCGGGCCGTACACCGCTTGTGAGGGGCCTATTGATATTCAAGCCATCGTGGAAGAGACGATCGGCGATCCTGTAAATCAGTTTATCTGGACAGATCTGACCAACAATGTTTTCGTATCCAATGGCAGTGCTGCGATCACATATCTTCTTGAAGATGCGCCTTATCCGGTTATTGCACTGGAAACATTTATTTCAACTGTTACGGGATGTACAGACCGCGATACGACACTGGTACTCGTTACACCGTCGATCACGCTGGACGAAGTAGAAATGCCCAACGTGATCACCTGCAATTCAGACGACGTGAATGATCTTTACCTGATCGATACACTTTTCAGTGTCTGCCATCCTTACGAATTGCTTATCATGAACAGGTGGGGAAATGTCGTTTTTGAAACTTCCGGGAACGGTGATCACTTTGGCGGAAGAGACCGGGGGGGGGACGATCTGTTGCCAGGAGTATACTTGTATTTGATCACTTCGGAAGGCAAAAGCAAGCATGGAAGTCTGACTATCGTCCGGGATTGATTGGACATTTGATCCAATGCCGTGAGGAACCTTAGGCTAATAGCTGATCGATAAGATCCGTTATTTCGCTCTTCTCCCAAGGTTTGTCGATGCAAGTAATGTCCTTTTTCTCGAGCAACTCGGACATTACTTTCGTATCAGCATAGCCTGTAAGGAGCACCGTGTGCAGTTCCGGAGTCAGTGCTTTCAGCTTTTCGATGAGTTCATTGCCTTTCATTCCGGGCATCATCTGATCGGTGATCACCAAGCTTACCGTGTTACCAGTTGCCAAGAGTTCTTTGTACACTTCAAAGGCCTCATTTGCGCTATTCGCAAACTCCAAAGTGAAGCGATTTCCGAAGAAAGAATTTATTTGATGGTCGAGAACCGTCAGTATACTTCTTTCGTCATCCACGATCAATATTATTTCATTACTGGTCATTCTTTCTATATATAAGCGTTCAAAATTACTTCTCCGAAGAGACCGGTAATTCAACAAAAAACGTAGTTCCTTTTCCGGGTTCACTTTCAAACCAGATCCTTCCAAGTTGCGATTCGATCATTTTCTTGACAAGGCTCAGTCCTATCCCGGTTCCTTCCCCTGAAGACTTGGTTGTTACAATGTCCTTGAGAATCATGTCCTGTACCGACGGATCAATACCCGGCCCCGTGTCACGGATACTTACCCTGATAAACTTGTCGAGCTTGGCGGCTTTTATTTCAATAGTTCCTTTAAACTCCATTGCCTGCAACGCATTCATGATGAGATTGGTCCAAACCAGACTCAGCTGATCCTTATATCCGCTGACTTTTGGGAGTTCAGGCACATCCAGCTTCACCTCAACCTCTTCTTTCATGAGGCTGCTGTAAATGAATAGTACAGATGAAATCGAATCGTAGAGATCGATATTTTCAACCGAGCTTTCGGATGGATTGTGAATATAAACTTTCAAGGCCCTCACGATGCGCGAAGCTTTCTCCGTGGCGCTCAACATCATACCAAAGTTCTTTTCACGCTGAAAAACAATGTACAACAGATCGATCAGATCCGTTACCAGAACGTTTGGTAAACTCTTCAAAACATCAGGCACCGAAAAGAAATCGGAGCGAACCAATTTTGATGCATAATTTCTGGGATTACTCATTCCCAGTTTTTCGAGTTCGACCGTCAGTTCCGAGATGCGTCTTCGCTCCTCAGGGGTTGACAGAAAATCCTTCTTTAGAGTATGCTCCAGGATCAGTTGTCCTATTTGCTCCAGTTGATCATTGTTCACAGCATGGATGATCTTAAAGAATCGTTTGAAGATATCTCGCCCATAGATCGTTTCTTCTTCAGCAACCGCTTTAATCGTTGCCAATGGAGTATTAATTTCATGCGCAATACCCGCCGAAAGTGTTCCGAGGGCTGCCAGACGTTCAGACTGGATCAACTGCATTTTGGATCGTTCCAATGCCTGATAGGACTTCTTGTTCTCACTGACAAAAAACATGATCAGTATAGAGACAAAGACTGAAACCAGCAAAATATTCAACATGAGTAAGAACAGTTCAGATTGATGTGTTAACCCGGGGTCTGCATTCCGAACAACATAGGAATCAAGAAATCCTGATACGACGGTCAGCACCAGATACACTATTAGCCATATCGACGATAACCGCAGATCATTGAAGCTTAATGAGACCGCCAAGGATACCAATCCCCAGAGCATGACACAACCGGATGCCGAAAACCCACCAAGGTGCCATTGGAACCCAAAGGGTAAAATAAGGGCGAAGAACGTTTGGGACAAAACCGCGCTTTCAAATTTGTTTATTTTTCTGAAGTAGAGTAGATTAAACAAAGAAAGCAGGATGAAAAAAAACGGAATGATGCTTTTTTCGTACATGCCGAAGTACAGGCATATGATTCCCCACATCAATGCACCAAAACTCATTGCCAAACCACCGTACATGGCAAAGCGTTTGCGGTTCTTTGTCAGGAAGTCATCTTCGGGCGAGATTCCGAATCTGTTGATCGCTCCAAGAACGTCTTTAATTTGCACCTGATTATCAAAATTTTAACCGCGAAGATAGGTGGAAAATCGGCTTGATTAGTAAGAATATTCCTGAGAAATGGAAAAAATCAGCGCTTTCAAGCACAAAACTTAGTTTTAAATTCAATCTTCTGAAGTACTTTTTGAATGATTTACTTTTTCTCCTTAACTAATAATCAAGTGGTGCTTTGGCATACATCCCAAATTTTCCTTTAAGTTTTCGCTAAAATCCATGTGCCGTTTCATCTAATCCAACAGAACTTTTAGTCCTCTGATTTCATGAATTTCTTTGAAAATACCGATCTTTTTAATCTATGTGTAAATCGGGACAGGTTCTTGGAGTTAAGGAAATAGTTCTTGTTTTAGAACTGAATCTTTCGATTTTTAGCTGTATTCTGTAATCTTTTCTTCCTGAAATAGTCGCGGAGTTTCATTTAAAAATTGAACAATTTATTTAATTTTTATACGGTCTAAGAAAGGTTATTTCTCTAACTTTGTCTTTCCATAAATGTGCACAAATTATCATGGATAAAGTATCATACGTTGGCAACGCGGACGTGAACGCGATCGACCACTTGTACAAGATGTATCAGCAAGATCCTGAAAGTGTTGATATCGGTTGGAAGAAATTCTTTGAAGGATTTGATTTCGCCCGCATGAATTACGAAGATGGCGGAGAGATCCCGGAAAATTTTCAGAAGGAATTCAAAGTGATCAACCTGATCAACGGTTACCGCAACAGAGGACATCTGTTCACAAAAACAAACCCGGTAAGGGAACGACGTAAATATTCTCCAACACTTGAAATCGAGAACTTCGGATTGGAACAGGGTGATCTCGACACCGTTTTTCAGGCAGGAGAAGAAGTAGGCATCGGAGCAGCGACACTTCGCGACATCATTCATCACCTCGAGCAGACTTACTGTCAATCGATCGGCATTGAGTATGTTTACATGCGAGATCCGGAGCGCATTTCGTGGTTCAAGAACAAGATCGAGTTGAAAAACAGGCCACAGTTCGATAAGAACAGGAAAGTTCAGATCTTCAAAATGTTGAACCAGGCTTCCAGTTTTGAGGCATTCCTTGGGAAGAAATTCGTTGGTCAAAAGCGTTTTTCCGTTGAAGGAGGAGAAGCTTTGATCCCGGCATTAGATACCCTGGTACAAAAAGGATCGGAACTGGGTGTTGAATATTTCGTGATGGGTATGGCTCACCGCGGACGCTTGAACACGCTGACCAACATCTTTAAAAAACGACCACAGGATATCTTTTCAGAATTCGAAGGAAAGGAATTCGACACCCTTGAGTACTTTGACGGTGACGTTAAATACCACCAGGGATTTACCTCTGAGGTAACTTTGCCAAGCGGAAAGAAGATCGGTTTGACGCTCTCCCCTAATCCATCGCACCTTGAGGCGGTGAATACGGTTGTAGAAGGGATCGCTCGTGCGAAAGTTGATCACATTTTAAAGGACGAAAGTAAGATCTGTCCGGTTCTTATCCACGGTGATGCCGCGGTTGCCGGTCAGGGGATTGTCTACGAAACGATCCAGATGGCACAGTTGGACGGTTACCGTGCCGGTGGTACGGTCCACATCGTAGTGAACAACCAGGTTGGATTTACCACTAACTACCTGGATGCACGTTCCTCAACGTATTGCACGGATGTTGCGAAGACCACGTTGTGTCCGGTATTCCACGTGAACGGTGATGATGTGGAAGCTGTAGTGCAAACCATCGAGATCGCTATGGAGTATCGTCAGCAGTTCAACCGCGATATTTTTATTGACCTTCTGTGCTACCGCAAATACGGTCACAACGAAGGAGATGAACCAAAGTTCACGCAACCCAGCTTGTATAATCTCATAGCGAAGCATCCAAACCCAAAGGACATTTACTTCCAGCAACTTGAAACTGAAGGAGTCCTGAGCAGGGATGAAGCGAAAAAGATCGAGGACGATTACACTAATTTCCTGGAGGATGAATTTGAGACATCCCGTCAAATGGAAAAAGCCTTGGTCTATGATTTCCTATCTGCTGCCTGGGAAGGATTCCGTCATGGAAATGCAACGGATTTCGAAAACTCACCGGTAACAGGGATTGAAAAGAAAAAATTATACGAGCTTGGTATCAAGTTGTCAACGCTACCGGAAGGCAAGAAATATTTCCGCAAGATCGCCAAGATCTTCGAAGACCGCATGAATGCTGTCAAAGAAGATAAACTCGACTGGGGAACAGCTGAAATGCTGGCTTATGCAACCCTTCTTGAAGAAGGACATCCGGTGCGTATATCCGGTCAGGATGTTGAGCGCGGCACCTTCTCTCATCGTCACGCCGTGGTTAAAACCGAAGACACGGAAGAAGAGATCGAGACCTTGAACTTGTTGTCTGAGAACCAAGGAAAGTTCTCAGTTTACAACTCCTTGCTTTCAGAATATGGGGTACTTGGTTTTGAATACGGATATTCCCTGGCTACACCGAATGGATTGATCATCTGGGAAGCCCAGTTCGGTGACTTCTTCAACGGCGCACAGATCATGGTGGACCAGTTCATTTCTGCCGGAGAGGACAAATGGGCTACACAAAGCGGTCTGGTTATGCTATTGCCTCACGGTTACGAGGGGCAGGGAGCTGAACACTCCAGCGGTCGCATGGAACGTTTTCTTCAGCAGTGTGCTGACCTGAACATGCAGATCGTGAATACTTCAACTCCAGCGAACCACTTTCACTTGTTACGCCGCCAGTTGAAACGGGAATTCAGAAAACCATTGGTGGTATTCTCACCGAAAATGATCCTTCGCCACCCTTCAGCTGTTTCGTCGCTGGACGATCTGTCCACAGGTGGTTTCCGGGAAGTGATCGATGATCCAACAGCGAACGTTGCAACCGTGGATACTGTGGTTTTCTGCTCCGGTAAGTTCTACTATGAGATGAAAGAAAAAGCAGCGGAATACGGTGCTGAGAACATGGCTTTCGTGCGTGTTGAACAACTTTATCCATTGCCAAAGAACCACATCGACGCGATCATTACGAAATATAAAAATGTGAAGAACATCCTTTGGGCTCAGGAAGAACCATCGAACATGGGTGCATGGACACACATCGCAATGTCGATGCGTGATATTCCATTCGTGGGAATTACACGTAACGCAACGGCAGCAGCAGCGGAGGGATCCAAGAAATTGCACGAGAAGCGTTTGAAACAGTTGTTTGCAGACTTATTTCAGTATGCGAAAGTAAAGGTTAAGTAAGAAGGAAATTAAAACTAAAATAGACGGTTATGTCAGTATTAGAAATGAAAGTGCCAAGTCCAGGTGAATCGATCTCAGAAGTTGAGATCGCACAATGGTTGGTATCTGACGGTGATTATGTTGAAAAGGACCAGACAATTGCCGAGGTCGATTCAGATAAGGCAACATTGGAACTTCCTGCAGAGCAAAGCGGTGTTATCACACTCAAAGCAGCCGAAGGAGACGTTGTGAAAGTTGGACAGGTTGTTTGCTTGATCGATACTTCCGCAGCTCGTCCTGCAGGAGCTGCCCCGACGGCTAAAGCAGAAGAGAAAAAGGAGGAAGTTGTAGTTGCTGCTCCTGTTGCAGAGAAAGCTGCCGCGCCTGTTCCAAGTCCGGATCCCGTTAAGAAAGAATCCTATGCTTCAGGTACTCCGTCGATTGCTGCTGCGAAGATCATGGCTGAGAACAATGTTGCAGCAAATAAGGTGAATGGAACCGGAAAAGACGGCCGTATCACAAAGCAAGATGTGATCGCGGCAATGTCCGGTGGCTTCTCGACAGCCGATGCTCAGGGATGGGGAGGTTCGAGAGACCAGAACCGTGAGAAGATGTCCATGTTGCGCCGCAAGATCGCTGAGCGCCTTGTTTCTGTGAAGAACGAAACAGCGATGCTGACTACCTTCAATGAAGTCGATATGAAGCCGATCATGGATCTTCGCTCAAAATACAAGGATGCATTTGCAAAACATCATGAGGTTAACCTTGGTTTCATGTCTTTCTTTACAAAAGCGGTAACAGAAGCGTTGAATCTTTATCCGGCGGTAAATGCACAGATCGATGGGAATGAAATGATCTTCCACAACTATGCAGATGTCGGGATTGCCGTTTCTTCACCAAAAGGACTAATGGTACCTGTTGTGCGGAATGCAGAACAGATGTCTCTTGCTGAAATTGAAAGGGAGATCAAGCGTCTTGCGATCAAAGCACGCGACGGAAAGATCACACCGGATGATATGGCGGGTGGTACATTTACGATCACAAATGGTGGAGTATTCGGATCCATGCTATCCACTCCGATCATCAATCCTCCTCAGTCAGCGATCCTTGGAATGCATAACATTGTGGAGCGTCCGGTTGCGATCAACGGACAGGTTGAGATCCGTCCGATCATGTATGTCGCGCTGTCCTATGACCACAGGATCATTGATGGAAAAGAATCAGTTGGATTCCTTGTTAAAGTAAAAGAGATGCTCGAAAACCCTGAAAGAATGCTCTTCGGATCGAAGGATCCGCACGCTGTCTTGTTAGGATTGTAAAAGAATATTCAGCTTTTTGAAACCGGCACTTCGACTCCGTTCAGTGTCGGTTTTTTTATCCCAGAATTCGCCTTAGATAGTTCAATTGTCCCCTGTGTCTTGAAAGATGACACACCAATTGCAGCAGAAAAAACCCAACCGTGCGTCCCTTATGCTGCGGTGGGGTGTCCGGCATCTCTTCAGTCAATTGCGTTTCTGAAAGGGAAGAAAGCGCCCGTTCAACTGCCTGACGTGTGCTACTGATCTCGCGAATAAGTTCCTCTTTTGTCAGATCTTTTCGGCTAAATTCCTCTTCCCGCATCCGCAGATACCCATCCTTGCCCAGTACCGCACCAATAAAATGCCTTAGGTTCCCACAAAGATGAAAGGCAAGCGTTCCCACTGAATTGGTAATACCCGGAACACTTCTCCAAAGATTATGGTCCGATGTGTCATTTACCTCTGTCTCCAGATCTTGAAGGTCACGAAGTATGATCTCGCGGACATCCTGAATAAGGTCGAATTTTTCCATAACAGATCAGTTGAGTGTTTGTGTTTCCGAAAGATTCGGAAAGCTCTCATGTCCCCAGAGATTCCTGCTCTTTTCGTCGATCCTTAAAATCTGCTCATGACTGAGTTTTTCCTGCCAGTCATAGGTTGTACCCGATCGGAAAAAAGTATTCGGATTAAAATGAAAACTCCCCGGGTTATCCGTGATACTCTGTTTCATTTTATTAAAATCAGTGCGTTCAATGATCCCTGTCAATACGTCGTCACTCAGGGCAGACTCATCCCCAAGGATGAAACGGGTAAGTAACTTTACCGCATCCCATTTACGCTCCACCAGGTCTTCATACCGCAAGGTCAGGAGTCGTTCGCGTGCAATTCTCGGATCATCGCATTTCGTCCAGTTGAGCGTGTGTTGATGATAATCTCCGAAATACAGATCTCCCTTTACGAAATAATCGATGAACTGATCCATTGTAAGCGCAGGGTCCACTCCAAGAAGCGGATGCGATTTATAGAAAAAGAACTGAGAAACGGCAGCACCTTTCGGATCTCTGAAAACATTGATAAACCGTGTTTCAGGATGGATCTCTGCTACCGGAAGGTCTTCTATAAAGCAGTGAATATACCAAACTCTGGGATAACCCTTTGTGCGTTCAATAAACTCAAAAAACTCCTCCAAACCGTACTGTGATGCCATAACTTCAGGCCAGGGAATGGTGTGATGACCGATGTCGCCTGTACTCATCGCATGGTCTTCAGGATATCCTGCACCCTTCATCAGGATCTCGGAGACAAATTTCTTTGTAAGATGTGTCCCCACTTTCTGGTGGGTGCTGATGAAAATATCATTCTCATCGGTTTTCCAGCGGGTTTGAAGTTCTTTTAAGATCGCCGGATCAATGAAGGGCGGGTACATTTTGTTGTTTACACGAGCATGCTGAAATCCATGCTCACTCAGCGCCTGAAAAGGCTCAAACACACTCAATCCACCATGAATTGCTTTTTCCTCCTTGCTCATTGTCTCTATTGCAAACTTAAATTACTCCAACCAGAAGACCGCATTCAGTTTCGATAATCGTATGCGATTTGTCATTCTCTGTAAACCATGTCAGGAACTGATGGCACTCTTCGCGTCGGTCAGAAACATTGTCTGCCAGGACCAATGTTCCGTCTTTCACGCAACCCCTGTTCAAAAGGGCAATCAACTGATCATAGTATTTGTTCTTCTGCGCATCAAAAAACACCACATCATAGGATCCTTCAAGATGATCAATCACAGCTTCTGCATCCCCCATTAACACTTTAACAGGCACCTGAAGTCTATCCATTCGTTGCTGCGTACTTTCAGCTACCTCCTGATCAAATTCGATCGTGTCAATAATGGCTTTTGAAGCATCCAGTCCCAACATCAGATAAAGCGTTGAGAGCCCATGGGCCGTCCCGATCTCCAGAACGCGCTTCGGATTCTTTGCCATTAGAAGGGAAGTGAGGATCTTTCCTGTATCTTGGCGTATCGGATTTCTCCAGCCGTATCTCCCTTCAGAATTCGTATAACTTTCTCCCTGCTTATCGAGCAATTCCAACTTCTCGATTTCGGCTATTACAGCTGTTTTATCCATTTTCGTCAAATTTTGGGCAAAGTTGAACCTTTTGTATAAGAAATCCTAATTTATTCTATTAAACACTTTGATAAATAGCTACTTAATGAACAATTGAATGCATTTATTACGCATTGCAACCATCATTACTGTGCGGTTATCTCCCAAAAGCTTCCTATCTTGCTGCTCTGTAAAAAACGATTATGGCAACAGTAAGCTTAAGAGGACAAGAATTCAGTACAATCGGGGATCTCCCGCAACCCGGTCAAAAAGCACCGGATTTTTCGTTGCGAAAGAACGATCTGACAACAACCACTTTGGCTGATTACGACGGGATGAATGTTATTTTAAATATCTTTCCAAGCATCGATACAGCTACTTGTGCAACATCAGTTAGGCAGTTCAATGAAAGAGCCTCCAAACTTGAGAACACAAAAGTTATCTGTGTTTCCCGCGATCTTCCCTTCGCCCAGAAGCGTTTCTGCGGTGCTGAGGGCATCCAAAATGTTATAACGGCATCTGACTTCGCAACAGGTGATTTCGGGCGCTCTTATGGCGTGGAATTACTTGACGGTCCATTGCGAGACCTTCATGCAAGAGCGGTAGTTGTTGTGTCGCCGGATGGAATCGTAAAATATGCTGAATTGGTGACGGAGATCGCCAATGAGCCGAATTACGATGCTGCAATCGCAGCGCTTTGATTTTAATTTTTTAAAGGAAATTCATCACTTCAGGTAACAGAGGGAATAACTAAAACTAGTTTTATTTATTTCTAATGGACCACCCCGTCAACCTGCGGCTGACACCCCTCCTCTTGAGGGGAACGGTTGGGAAACAAAAAAGCCGACTGAACAGTCGGCTTTTTTACTCTTTTTAATTATCCGATTAAAAATCAAATGTCTCCATGAACTTGGTCGTAAAGTTTCCTTTTCGGAAATCCTCATTGTCCATCAACTTCTGGTGGAAGGGGA
>Ga0315907_10004599_pt1 | contig 15437 bp, 15 predicted proteins | sample LakEriMetagenome_3_FD_203525 | JGI IMG/M metagenome (GOLD analysis project Ga0315907, IMG submission 203525) | Freshwater fungal communities from buoy surface, Lake Erie, Ohio, United States - Buoy 12 MA123 | ecosystem: Environmental > Aquatic > Freshwater > Lake > Lake biofilm | place: USA... | reverse complement strand
AGATTTAAACTTTACTCTTTATAAACCCACATTTCTCTAACAATCAACGTGGTTAATTACACTATTACCCCTCTATTCATAAACTATTATTTCCTTTTTTTTAACTAATGAAATATTTCCCATTCCTACTCGCCCTTACCTTTTTTATAGCTAGTTGCAATTTAGAAGACAACACTAAAATCCCCACTCCGCCTGCACCCGCTGAGGCAAAAAAACCTGTTGAGGTAAAGAATAAAATCAATAAAACGGTTCAGAAACCTACCACCGTTAGCGGTAAATTTTATATTACGCATGAAACTGATTCAGAAAGTGAAATGCCACAATCTGTAATTTATGTAATTTGTCAAGCTGAAACCACCTTAGTCGCAAAAGTTATGGGAGATGCTTCGCTCGTTGAAAAAAGTCAATTTTCCGACATGGACATTCCATCAAATGCAATCGCTGCGTGTGGAAGCTGGTATGCAGGGGCAGGTGATTACTTTTATTTGATTCCTGACAAACGCAATATGCTTAAGGTTTTTCAAGGCTGGCAAGATGAAGGACAAGAAACACCAGGATATCATTGGAAAAAAGCAAAGGAGATTCATTTTTGAAAAAGATGTTGTATTCGCTAAGTTACGTTTATCACAACTTGATTTTACCCAGTTGGTAAATCCGCAAATCGATTTATCAATAAATCACTAATTTTGTGATTATTAAATTTATATGACATGAAAACTCTTTTGTTGCTCGCATTAAGCCTAGTATTAACAAGTGTTTTATTTTCACAGGATCTTATTGTCCTTAAAAATGGTACGCAAATTAACGGAAGCATTTTGGAGGTGACTCCATCCCTTGTAAAATTTAAAAAGACAAGCGACGGACCTGTATACTCAATGAATCTAACGGATTTAAGTTCCATCACATACAAAAATGGTACGGTTGAGAATTATGGCCCTGTTCCGATTGTATCTAATTCAAATAAACCCAATACACCAGCAGGAGCCGACCCTATTGAAGATGAAATGCTCATCCCCACGAAGCGCTACGGGGGACCAAGGGTAGGCTTAACCTACATCAGTGCAGGAACCACGCGTACACGGATTGCTGATGCATTTAATCGGTCAGATATAACTCCGTTTGTATCACAATTTGGGTGGCAATTTGAAACGCGTATCTTCACCTTAGAGAATGGAGCTGCTGGACTAATTGAATTTATTCCTTTGATTGGTGGAATTGAACAAGGATTGTTTTTACCGAGCGCATCCGGAATAATTGGTTTTCGAGGTGCAAATGGAGTCGAGTTTGGAGTTGGCCCTTCTGCTTCCTTGGCTGGATTTGGTATTGTCATGGCCGCTGGAGCATCCTTCAAGGTGGGAAAAATCACCTTCCCTATCAACATCGCGTTTAGTCCGAACATCAAGAAAATTCTCCCAGATGAACAAGTGTATGATTGGAATACAGGGACGTATCAAACAATTCCGGGTGAAACCACAAATTCCGGATTTAGACTGAGCTTACTGGTTGGATTTAATTCTCGTAAGGGCTAATGCTGAACTCAATCAAACTCACTCTTGCGTTTTTTTGCCTGGGAGTTGGTGTATTTGCTCAGGATACCCTGATTAAAAATTCCGGAGATTTTCTAACGGGAATAGTTGTAGAACAGGTTGACGGATATTTAACGTTCCGAGGAGAACTTAGTGAAGAATTAAACCTGATTTCATTAGACGATTTACTGCTAATCAAAAAAGCGAATTCCCCCGCTGAAATCTTGTATAAGAACGATACACTCATTTTAAAAAATGGGGCCATCATTCCTTTAAAGATACTCGCCATTTCACCCGATTCCATCACCTATTTCAGATACAATGGACATATCCCCCCCCCTGTAACCACAGACCAAAAGGATATATTGCTGATTAAGTTCGCCAATGGTACTGTCGAAAACTACAGTGACTTTACACTTGCGTCAAAGTTGTCCAAGGAACAGTTGGTTAAACTTGCTCAATCCGATGCCAGAATATATTATAAAACAGGAACCGGCGTAATCGTTGGAGAGGTACTCCTGGGAATTTCTTCCATAATGTTTTATCCGATGGTGGCTGGAATTACCATTGCATGTGTTAAGCCAACCAAACTTGATAATCCATTAAATCCCAATAATGCCTTGCTTAAATCAGAGCCTGACTATAAACTTGCTTATGCTAAACAAGCTAAAAAGCGTAAAGCAAAAGATGCAGTCATTTCATACTTCAGTGGTTTAGCAGGGATGATTGGCACCATCATTATTTTGGTACAATAACAGTTACTAATCCATAACTGTGTAGCCAAAAAGTTACATAATTCGCAAGTGCGCTGTTTGGAGTTTTAAAATTGTCAAAACAATGTTGTTTCGAAATAATTAAATTTGCTCAAAATCATATACCATGAAAATATTATTTACCTTATTGTTTTGCGCATGTTCCTTCGGGATTTTGGTGGCACAGGATTTAATCACCTTTCGAAATGGAACTCAAGTGAGTGGCAGCGTTCTTGAACTTACACCTACACTGATTAAATTTAAAAAAGTCGCGGATGGTCCTACCTATTCCTTAAACATTTCCGACGTAAGCTCCATTACCTACCAAAACGGAACTGTTGAAACCATTAATCCAACTCCAATCGTTTCAACCCCTACCAATACAAACAATTCCAATTCCAATACCAAGACCAAGACAAAGCCTGACCCTGTAGATGAGGAAATGCTTATTCCCACGAAGCGCTATGGGGGACCAAGGGTAGGCTTAACCTACATCAGCGCAGGAACCACGCGTACACGGATTGCTGATGCATTTAATCGGGCAGATATAACGCCGTTTGTATCACAATTTGGGTGGCAATTTGAAACGCGTATCTTCACCTTAGAAAATGGAGCTGCTGGACTAATTGAATTTATTCCTTTGATTGGTGGAATTGAACAAGGATTGTTTTTACCGAGCGCATCCGGAATAATTGGTTTTCGAGGTGCAAATGGAGTCGAGTTTGGAGTTGGACCTTCTGCTTCCTTGGCTGGATTTGGTATTGTCATGGCCGCTGGAGCATCCTTCAAGGTGGGAAAAATCACCTTCCCCTTTAACGTTGCTTTTTCGCCTAATATCAAAAAACAGCTCGAAAAGTATGACAGTGCTACTGGCACATGGATCAATGAAAACGAAAATTCAGGGTTTAGGTTGAGTTTCTTTATTGGGTTCAATTCACGCAAAGGCTAATGAAAACATTGAAATATTTTATTGTTGTTTGTTGCGCATTTTTCTTCGGTACCTTGAAAGCGCAAGACACCGTAGTTACCAGGGAAGGGAATATAATTACTGCCAGAATTATAGATTTTTCTGCCGATTTTACCAGTTACATCAGTGACACAAACGTGCAGGAAGTTTTAATGATTCCTTCCCCGCAGTTTATCTTGGTAAAGCAAGGGAATGATCTACTTAAAACCTATGAGAACGATACATTGATTACTAAGGAAGGATTGATTATTCCATGCAAAATTGTCGGTATTGAACCTGATTTGATTTCTTTTTTTCAGTATAAATACCGCATTGGTGGTGTTCAAACGATATTAAAAAATCAAACGTTTGTTATAAAATTTTCAAATGGAACCAAAGATCGATTTGATGAAACAATAGTATTACCAAATTCAACCAGTTCCTTTGAACTCGGAATGGAGGATGCGAAAATATTCTATAAACCTGATGCAGGAATGATTGTCGGAGAAGCGCTGATGGGGGTAGTTCATTTTTTTATAGCTCCTGCGGTTGCCGGTACTGTTATCGCTTATGTACCACCGACTAAGTTAAGTTCTGAGAATAACCCAAACAACCTCTTGCTAAGTACTGACGAATCCTATAAAAAGGGTTATATGAGCGTTGCCAAAAAGAAAAAACGAATAGCGGGTTCAGTTGGATTTCTGTCGGGAATGACTGCCTTTTGGGCGACAATTCTCATCGCTTGGAACTTTTGGTGATAAACTTGACGAATATAACGCAATGTAAACTTTTAAAGTCCATTGTTTGTTACCTTTGTCAAAGAACCTAATGAAGAACATTTTTGGAGACCCGTTGATTCCCTGCTGTATGGATCCAATAACGGGATATTTTCGCGATGGATTATGCAGAACAGATGACTCCGATCAGGGGCGGCATGTAGTTTGTGCTCAAATGACGCAGGATTTTTTGACCTTTTCCAAATCCGTGGGTAACGACCTATCTACGCCTATTCCCCACTATAATTTTCCTGGATTGAAACCAGGTGATTTTTGGTGTCTCTGTGCGCTGCGCTGGAAGGAAGCGTTTGTAGCGGGAAAGGCTCCCTTGGTGAAACTTGAAGCAACGGCAGAAGCAGCATTGAATTATGTGGACATCACGGACTTAATTTCCTATGCATATCGCCATGCCGATGCTCAATCTTGAATACACATACTTAACCCTTCCCGCTGCATTTTATTCTTCCACGAAGCCACTTCGCTTTCAATCCCCGAACCTGTTAATCGAAAACGAAGCCCTTTTAGCCAAACTAAGTATTCCTCCTGCCTATCTTAGCGCATTGATCAGCGCGAATACCGATGGCAAATCATTAGAAGTACCCCACGCCTTTTCTCAAGCCTATGCGGGGCATCAGTTTGGACATTTCACCATGTTGGGTGATGGTAGAGCCCTGGTCATTGGAGAATTTGTAGATGGTGCGGAACGCTTCGACCTTCAATTAAAAGGCAGCGGTCCTTCAGCCTATGCGAGACGTGGTGATGGCAAGGCAACCGTAAAATCCATGATGAGAGAATACCTGGTAAGTGAAGCAATGCATGGATTAAAAATCCCAACCTCGCGTTCCATTGGAGTAATCGCAACCGGGGAAACAATTACCCGCGAAAGACAAGAACCTGGAGCAGTGCTCGGACGAATCATGAAAAGTCACCTGCGCGTTGGAACCTTCGAATACGCGCGATATTTTTTAACCACGGAAGACCTGGAAGCACTCTTGCTTTATGCAGTTGACCGACTTTATCCGCAATGCAGAGCGGCTGAAAATATGGCTGTTGAATTCATTTCTTCCGTAGCTACCAACCAATTTCAATTGATTGCGGAATGGTTGCGTGTAGGATTTATTCACGGTGTCATGAATACAGATAACACGGCAATCAGTGGGGAAACCTTCGATTATGGTCCTTGTGCCTTCATGAATCAATACCATCCGAAAACAGTTTTTAGTTCCATCGATACTCAAGGACGCTATGCCTTTGAACAACAAGGCAGCATAATCCAATGGAATTTGGTTCGATTAACGGAGTCACTATTACCGCTTATAGATTCCGATGAGTCCCGTGCCATTGAGCGGGCAAAAGCCCTGATTCAATCCTTTGACCAAGAATGGATAGAAAGATATAATGGCGTAATGGCCAAGAAAATTGGTTTTCCGATAGCAGATTTAAACAGTAACTCCCTTGTAAAAGAGCTTTTAACCCTCATGCAACTTCACGCAGTCGATTACACCAATACCTTTGCTGGATTGAGCCACGCCCTACCTGATACCATAAACCCATGGAATATCCCCGCCCTCCGTGCCTGGAAAAATGCCTGGAATGAAACAGCCGAAACACTCGGGTATTCAATGGAAGAGCGTCTTCGATGTATGGCCGAAGCAAATCCCGTGGTCATCCCAAGAAATCACATCGTTGAATCGCTATTATCCGAAACTGTTCATTGGGATGCAAATACCGAAAAAAAGCAACGGTTTCAAGAGGCCTTAAACATCTGGAGCAATCCATACATCTTTGATGCGGAGCGAATTCCTTGGATGAATCCACCAACCCAAGAAGAAAATATGGGTCATCAAACCTTCTGCGGCACCTAGGTATCGAGATTATTTCTGCTAAAAAATGTTATTACTTTCAATCATGATAGTATTACTATTATTTTTGCATGAATTAAAGCCTATCAATGAGTATTACAATTCAAGTGAATGCCAACTTATACCTCAAAGATCCGAAAAGCTCTGACATCGGATTGAAGATGTTAAAAGAAGGGATCGACTTAATAAATGTGCTTGGATTTGAGGCGTTTACCTTTAAGAAGCTCGCACAGAATATTCAGTCAACGGAGGCGACCATCTATCGATACTTCGAAAACAAACATTCGTTCTTGCTTTATCTAATCAATTGGTATTGGGAAATCATCGCATACCGATTGATGTTAGCAACCGCCAACATTGAAGACCCAAGGCTCAAGTTAAGTAACTCTATTTCCGTACTCACTGGATTGCCTGACCCCGCACAATTTGGATTTATAGCGGAAGAATTATCCTTAAAGCAGCTCGTAATTCAAGAGTCCGGAAAAGCCCTACATACCAAATCTGTAGATGAAGAAAATCAAGATGGAATCTATCTTCTATACAAGTCGATTGTATCATCGGTAGCGGCCTATGTTAAGCAACTGAATCCGACGTTTCCCTATCCGGAAATGTTGATTTCGACGCTTATAGAAAATGCGAATCAACAACGGTTTTTTTCGGTGCACTTACCAAGACTTACCAATTCTACCCCTAAGAAAGATACCGTAGAGGCATTCTCACAACTAATTATACAAAAAGTACTGGAATGAAAGCAGAAGCAATGACCCCATTTAAACGGCTATTATCAATGCTCAAGCCCGACAATGGTGAAATCCGAAACGTGTATATCTTTGCGGCCTTCAGTGGCGTCGTTGGCCTTGGCTTGCCCATTGGAATTCAAGCCATAGTGAACTTCATCCAAATGGGAAGGGTGAGTACCTCTTGGATTATTTTAGTGGTCCTTGTCATGTTAGCCATCATTGTTTCTGGCCTCTTGAACATTGCACAAATGCGCATAACGGAAAACCTTCAACAGCGCATCTTCGTTAGATCTGCATTAGATTTCACAGATCGGATTCCCTTAATTAATGCCGAAGCGCTGGCACACAAGTATGCGCCTGAATTACCGAATCGTTTTTTTGATACCATTACCATACAAAAAGGACTTTCTAAGTTAATTTTAGACTTCGCTTCAGCCTCTTTACAGATTGTTTTCGGTCTAATTTTACTCTCTTTTTATCACAGTTTTTTTATTTTCTTCGGGCTTGCGTTGATCATTTTATTAATCCTAGTTTTTCGCATTACCGCAGAACGGGGATTTAGATCAAGCCTGCGGGAATCTAACTATAAATACAAAATTGCGCATTGGCTTCAACAAATTGCATATACAAGGTTCAGTTTTAAAATGGCTGGTACTCCCTCCTATTTAATGTTTAGGACCGATCAATATTTGGTTGAATACTTAAAAAGCCGCAATGAGCACTTCAAGATCCTCAAGCAACAATACCTGTATTTAATTGGTTTCAAGGCAATTATTGCGATGGCTTTATTAGTGATTGGTGGGGTTTTAGTAATTAATCAAACCATGAACATTGGTCAGTTTGTAGCCGCGGAAATTATTATATTACTAATATTAAGTTCGGTTGAAAAACTCATTGTAAGTCTTGAAACTGTGTATGACTTACTCACGGCAATTGAAAAAATCGGGCAAGTAACCGACCTACCTTTAGAACAAAAATCTGGGATGGAAATTCCTTCGAATGACCAAGGGTTTGAAATTGATTTAGTGAATATCTCATATACCAGCGAAATCACAAGCCAAATATTATTGGAAGATGTTTCATTTACGGTCAAACCCAATGAAATTATTTTATTTAAAACGGATAATTCTGTTTCTACGAATTTAATTTTCGGACTCATTGGCGGGATGTATCAACCGGTTGCAGGTAACCTGTCCATCAATAACATTCCACTGGGTAATTTAAATAGAGTTTTTCTTCGAAATCGAATAGGCAATATGCTTTCTCAGGATTTACTGATACATGCGACAGTATTGGAAAACATAACCCTCGGAAGAGATTATGTCAGTTTCGGAGAAGTGCAACAACTTTGCGATCGACTCAACCTATCAAAACAAATTCAATTTTTGAAGGAAGGATATGATACCTTATTGAATCCAGAAGGGCATTTTTTGCCCAAAGATTGCATTCGAAAAATTCTACTTGCTCGAGCGCTGGTAGGCTCTCCTAAACTCGTTTTATTGGAAGAGCCTCTGCATGATATTTGTCTGGAAGACCGTCAAACCATCATCGATATAATCGGTACGTTTAATCAAACTACCTTCCTCATTCAGTCTGACGAACCTGCCTTGGCTCCATTGGCAGGAAGAACGATTTCCATATCTCACGGTAGAATCAACTAATACAAAACACGTATGTTAAACATTTCACCGAACAATAAAAACGAAATTGATGAAAATCAATTTGTTGCTTATCAAAAAGTAAATCAGGAGGTTTCTGCGCCGAAATTAAGAAGAGCGCTTTACATTATCGGAGGCTTGGTCCTGCTTATCATGTTGTTGCCTTGGACTCAGAACATTCGTTCCAACGGGAAAATAACAACTCTCCGGCCTGAGCAACGACCACAAACCATTAATTCTATCATTGCAGGTCGGATTGAAACTTGGTTTGTAAAAGACGGTGACTTTGTAAACAAAGGGGACACCATCGTGGTCATTTCGGAAGTAAAAGATGGGTATTTTGACCCCCAATTAATCAATCGAACGCAGCAGCAAATTAAGAATAAAGAACTTAGCGTAGTTTCCTATGAACAGAAAGTAAGCGCATTAGACCAGCGAATTGATGCGTTAATTGAAACGTCTCAACTTAAATTACAGCAGGCAAAAATCAAGTATCGACAAGCGCGACTTAAAATAACGGCGGACAGTATTGAGTTTCAAGCAGCGGAGACTAATTATGACATTACTAAAGATCAGTTAACCCGTTTTGAAAAATTACTGAATCAAGGCTTAAAATCTCAAACGGAAGTAGAAACCCGTCGAATGGCAATGCAACGCGCTCAAGCCTCCATGATTTCGGCTCAGCAAAAGCTCTTACAAAGTAGAAACGACCTGATCGATGCGAAAGTTGAAGTTCGGTCTACCGAGGCTAAGTACCGCGACGAAATAGCGAAAGCCGAATCGGAGAAAATGTCGGCCATGACCAACATGTACGATGCGGAGGTGGATGTTACCAAACTTCAAAGTCAAGCCGCAGGATACTCCATACGTAATGGCAATTACCTCATTCTTGCCCCACAAGACGGATACGTAACCAAAATTTTAAGCAGTGGAATTGGTGAAACCATCAAAGCAGGGCAAGAGCTTGCGACCATCATGCCGCTCAATTATGACCTAGCCGTGGAAATGTATATCCGTCCGATGGATTACCCCTTGGTCCGAAAAGGTCAGTCGGTTCGTATGCAATTTGATGGATGGCCCGCAATTGTTTTTTCTGGATGGCCCAATAACAGCTTTGGTACCTTTGGAGGAACTGTATTTGCCATCGATAATTTTAGTTCCGAAAATGGAATGTTTAGAATTCTAATTGCACCTGACAAAAAAGACCATCCTTGGCCGAAAGCGCTTCGTGTAGGTGGTGGCGTAAATGCCATGCTGCTGCTTAAGGATGTTGCGATTGGTTATGAATTATGGCGAAACATCAACGGATTTCCTCCAGATTTTTATGCTGAAAAAACGTCGAAAAACTCAAAATCAACTCCTGAAAAATGAGGCATTTCCTTTTAATTATACTCGTATTTTCTCTGGTGGTTCGTGCCCAACAACCGCTCACGGAAGATGCGTTTATCTCCATGGTTAAACAGAATCATCCCTTAATTAAACTGAGTGACCTTCAGCCAAAATATGGAGATGCATACCTACTAAAGGCGAAGGGAAGTTTTGACCCGAAGGTATATGGAAGCTTAGACCAAAAATACTTTGATGGTAAACAATATTATTCAGTCGGTGACTACGGCATTAAATACCCTACATGGTATGGACTTACGCTTAAATCTGGGGTAGAAAGCAACAGAGGTTCCTTTCTTGACCCTCAGGCTAAAACACCCAGTGGCGGCCTTTTCTACGGTGGAGTCGGAGCAAACCTCGGACAAGGCTTGCTCATTGATCAGCGAAGAGCAGATTTAAAAAGTGCAAGAATTAATCAAGAATCGACCGAAGAAGAACGACAATTACAAGTAAATAAAGTACTCTACGAAACCGGTTATGCCTATTGGGAGTGGTTTTTAGCGTACCATTCTCGTGAGATTCTTCAAGAAGCTTACGACATAGCCCTGCAGCGATTTCAAGCAGTTCAACAAACGGCCTTATTAGGAGACCGTGCATACATTGATACCGTGGAGGCTGGACTTCAAGTACAAAATCGACTGAGCTTGTTGCGAGATGCCGAAGCCAACTATCGGGAGAAATGCAACCAACAATCCACGTATTTATGGACAGCAAATCAGGAGCCCTTAGCGCTTGGTGAAACAACTACTCCCCTCCTTCGCGCAGATTGGAAACCGAGTGCAGAAATCCAAATGATTCAAGATTCACTTCTTGAAAATCATCCATATTTGAAAATCACAGGATTCAAACGAGACATGTTAAGCATTGATCAAAAACTAAAAGCCGACCGATTAAAACCATCGATTCAATTGAATTATAACATCCTCAATGAACCCGTGAATTACAACCCCTTCAGTGATCTGGATATAAACGACTATAAATGGGGATTTTCAGTAGAAATGCCCTTATTTCTCAGAAAGGAACGTGGCGATCTAGCCTTGGCAAAACTAAAAGTAGAAGAAACCGAACTGACCCTCTCCCAACTTCGCGCCCAACTCAACATGAAGATCAGTAATGCACGCATCGAATTGGCGAACAGTCTCATTCAATTAGAAATTTATCAGCGAACAGCCATCGACTCCAAACAACTCTTGGATGCCGAACGCAATATGTTTGAAAACGGAGAAAGCTCGTTGTTCTTAATCAATATGCGCGAACTAAATTACATTCAATCCCAGCTTAAATATCTGGAATGGCAGACAAAAAACAAACAGCTTGGTTACAGCTTGGGATTTGTCACGGCGACCCTGTTCTAAGGTCTTGAAATAAAAAAATCCTTGACTGGAGTACTTTATGACCCTCATCCATCGCATCAATTTCAATGTTGCGTCTTGCCTCGTGATATTATTTTATTAGTTTTGAAGGGATGGCCAAACCCGGATTAAATTTCATTCATTTTGCGGCAGTTTTCGGATTGTTCATGGGTTGTTCGTTGCTCTTGATCTTTTACAACGGACTCATGCCTTTTTTAGCCATTACGCTACTCTTCTTCGCGGGAAGATTGGGAATCAGAAAATTAACGGGACATGCCACCAAAGGACTAGGCCTGTTTAAAAATATATTTCTCGTACTCTTTTTTATCAGTGCTGGTTTTCTGTGCAGTATGCTTCGTTCCGAAACCAACTATGCCTATTTACTCGACCGAGCTCAACCGCTGAACATAGAAGAAAATGGTACATGGACTCCACTTGATAAAGCCAATACAGTTGATCTGAGCGAAACCTATTCGAGTCCCAGCGTTAGAATCCATTCCATTAACATCAAACGCAACCAACCTGGCCTTGCAGGACGCTTACTCAATCTTATCATTTCACAGCGGGTAAATGTATTTACGTTTAATACAAGCAATGAATTTTATCTGGTCGCGGACCCTAACAGAGATTTTGCTCCGCTTTCGGTTTCTGAAGCAAACGAACGCAAAGAAAGTAGCTTTTTAATCAATGCAAGCTTTTACGACCCTTCCAATCAGGCCTTGGGCGAAGTGATTTATTGCAGCCAACAATATCAATCCAAAAGTAGTTCCTCTGGCTATTTCAAAGTAATCGATGGAATCCCGCATGCGGGGCCAAGTTCGATTTTTGACTCCTACAAAAACACTCCCCAATATTCGTGTCAAGCGCACCCGTCAACCATGAAAAATGGTGTGATTTTCGACTACATATTAAACAATTCTTTTCCAAAGTGGAGACAACGTACCTATCGCAATTTGGTTGGAGAAAAGGCAGATGGCAGCATCGTATTTATCGCCTCAGGCAACGGTGGCTTGTTGGACGTTAAAGAAATTACTCAACTTGCAAAACTTATTGGGGTAAAGCATGCAACCCTGTTTGATGCGGGAATAGCCTTACAATATGCATTTAAGAGTCCCGGTTACGCAATGGAATTCTCTGCGTTCAACAATTACGTGGATGCTGGTACATTTGTAGATAAGGTCGGGATGGAATTGTTTCGTAAGAATTTTATTCAACGATCACCAATTTATATCGGGGTAAGTCTAAAAGAATGAAAAAACTCCTAACCTACGTACTAATTATTCTCAGTTATTCGACTGTTACAGGCCAAGAACGTGCCTTAGAAATCAACCATCAAGAAGGCTTAAATAAAGCGAAACAAGGAGATTATGTCGGTGCAATTGAATCGTTCACTAAAGCCATTGAAGTACTTCCCCTGGATGCCTATGCATGGTATAATCGAGGGATGGCTAAAAATATGATTGGGGAATACGAAGATGCCCTGAATGATTTCGGTACTTGTATTGGACTGAATCCGGCATACGGAAAAGTATGGTTTAATCGCGGATTAACAAAAATGTACCTCGGTCGATACGATGGCGCCATTGTTGATCTAACACAAGCCATTCAAATTGAACGGGAATATGCTGTAGCTTACTATCATCGCGCCTACCTCTATGAGTTAAAAGGAGTGTACGATTTTGCATGCACCGATTACAGGAATGCACAATCAAAAGGCTTTGAAGTGCCGCGAATTAAACTGAACGCATGTAATGATTCTTTATATGAAGGATTTGAGAAAAATCCCTTGCTCCTTTTAACAGAAAAAAGTTCTTCAAGGTGCTATGGTACTACAAAAAAACATCCAATTCAGGTTGGGAATCTAGCAAACATGGAGCGCTACCTTCGCTTGCTGAGGTCGCCCAAAGGAAGTTTCATTTTTTATACTGTTGTTTCAACCGAAGCGTTAAGTACCGTTAATATCAGATATTCGCAGCGCGGTAAAGAAAAAACTAAACGCTTATATTTTGATTTAAAGGTGAACGACCGCCCAAAGTTACTCAAGGGATTTACAACGGTTCAAGCGCCTAATTCGGAAAATCGTCCCTAACCATACGCTCAATTATTTTTGCTCCGCTGACCGCCAAAGGGATTCCTCCTCCAGGATGAACAGTTACCCCAGCAAAATAAAGGCCTTTCACCTCCGGCGCATGATTGGGGTGCCGATAAAACGCGGCTAAGGCAGAATTTGAACTGTTTCCGTAAATAGACCCGCCTTTACCATTGTAGGTGTGCTGAAGCCTTAAAGGATCGTTGACATGTTCGGTTACGATAAAGGGTTCAATGTCTAGCCCGAGAGACGCAGATAGTTTATTTAAAACATGCTTTCGGAGCTGTGCCACCAACGCGGTCCAATCTTGTCCAATATTGACGGGCGCGTTAACCATGACAAACCAATTTTCACAACCTGGAGGCGCATCAGAAGGTTCCGCTTTTGAGCTGATGTGCACATAAATGCTGGGATCGTCTATTAGTGTTTTTGTTTCAAAAATCGCTTTAAATTCCGCTTGATAATCCTTCGCAAAAAACATATTATGAACACCCAAATTGCTGAATTCTCGGTTAATTCCCCAATAAAAAACGACTGCAGAAGAGGATAATTCTTGATTTAAAATCTTTGTTGGCCGTTTGACCGTGGGCATCAGGTGCTCATACGTGAAGAGGGCATCTGCATTGCTAACTACGATCGATGCTGGAACTACGGTATTATTTACCCGCACCCCAACAACACGACCATTCGTCACCTCAATGGATTCCACAGGGCTGTTTGAATGGAGCACAACCCCCAAAGAGCGCGCCGCCTCCGCTAAGCCTTTTGTAATGGAAACCATACCGCCTTTTGGGAAATAAATAGCTTCATTAAGCTCCAAATGAGCAATAATACTGAGTAATCCTGGAGTTTTGTACGGATCGCTTCCATTGTATGTTGCATAGCGATTCATCAGTTGAACCGATTTCGGATGCTTGAAAAATCGGTTTGAAAACCCATTCATGGTAGTGAGTAAGCCATACCGAGGAATGTGGAGAATTGCGGGAATTAACTGCTTGTTAAAGAGGTGCGCAAAGCGATGGAGCGTCGTCTCAATGAACACGGGTTTGAGTACTTCATAGTTTCTTTTGAGACGATTTAAATAGGCGCGCACGCGTTGCGGATTTTCATCAAACTCCTCTACCAACACCTTGATGGTTTCCTCGGTCCCCGTTGGTAAGGTGTATGACGTACCATCTGGAAAAAAATACCGAAAAGACTCTGGCAAGGCATGATATTCAAAAGGCTTTTGATCCAAACCAAGCGCGATGAGTTCTTCAATGAGATGAGGCTCGGTAAAAACAGATGGCCCCATGTCATAGCGATAACCGCTAAAATCTCGGGTATGAACCTTACCGCCGATAAATTCATTCTTCTCGTAAACGGTAACTTTATTTCCCATTTTGGCTAAACGAATCGCTGCAGCTAAGCCACCAACACCGCTACCAATAACGATTACCTCTTCTTTCATATCATAGGTTTGAACAACAAAACACAAAAACAGTTCATGTTTATAGCTACCTTTTCAACAAAAATATAGTTTTTTCAACATTTTCTTAGATTTTTCAAGCCTTACAGGTTTTCGGGTAAGATATTCAGATATATTTGTCCCGTTAAACGTTTTTATTAACCTTTTAAAAAAATTTATTATGAACAAAGCAGAACTAATCGACGCAATGGCAGCTGCTGCTAATTTGTCAAAAGCTGATGCAAAAAGAGCGCTTGATGCGTTTGTTGATGTTTCTACGGGAGCATTGAAGTCAGGAGACCGTATTTCTTTAGTAGGATTCGGATCTTTTTCAATTTCAGATCGCAAAGAGCGAAATGGAAGAAACCCTAAGACTGGTGCAGTGATCAAAATTGCTGCTAAAAAATCAGTTCGTTTCAAAGCGGGTGCTGAATTAAGCGGAAAAGTAAACTAAGAAAAGCTTGCTTTAAGGAAAAGGGGACCGAGAGGTTCCCTTTTTTTGTGCGTATGTTGTTGTTTTTATTCCCTAATGATAGACTCAATCACCACCTGACCTGAAATTAAGTTCAAGTGCAGTATGTATTTCCCTGCATTCAGCATGGATACATCAATAGCCTCTGTAAAGTTCGCCTCATATATTTTTCTTCCCTCCATGGAATAGATTTGATAGGTTTTTACCTCACTCAGTTGATTACCATTCAGGTATATTTTATCGCTGCTTGGGTTTGGAAAGAGCCGCAACTTCATGAAATCTACCTCATGAATTCCTACCCCCGGGCATTCTCCCGGCTGATAACTAGAAACGCCGTAGTAGTTAATTGCAATGCAAGAATTTTGATACGTCACCGAATCGCAACCACACACGGGGTCAATTACCCCTGGACAAAGCACATTTAAATTAAT
>Ga0315907_10004597_pt1 | contig 15439 bp, 8 predicted proteins | sample LakEriMetagenome_3_FD_203525 | JGI IMG/M metagenome (GOLD analysis project Ga0315907, IMG submission 203525) | Freshwater fungal communities from buoy surface, Lake Erie, Ohio, United States - Buoy 12 MA123 | ecosystem: Environmental > Aquatic > Freshwater > Lake > Lake biofilm | place: USA... | reverse complement strand
CTGGTGGCTTGTTTCGATTTGGCCGCATTCGCAGAGAAGCGGGAAATAAACTCCATGAGCTCTTTCTTTTTTTCCTCCGCTTTTTTGTTCTTATCTGAACGTTGTTTAGCAGCAAGTTGAGAGCTTTCGTACCAAAACGTATAATTTCCTGTAAATAAATTGATTTTGGAAAAATCGATGTCGCAAATATGTGTACAGACGGTGTCTAAGAAGTGACGGTCGTGCGATACTACGATCACCGTATTTCGAAAATCCAATAAGAAATCTTCGAGCCATGATATGGTTTTAAGGTCGAGGTCGTTGGTTGGCTCATCGAGAATTAGTACGTCCGGGTTACCAAAAAGTGCTTGCGCAAGAAGGATTCGAACCTTTAGTTCATTTGAAATCTCTTGCATCAACAGGTCGTGCTTACTTTCGTCAATCCCAAGATTACTCAATAACGTAGCTGCATCAGTTTCCGCATTCCATCCTTCCAAGTCTGCGAATTCTCCTTCTAATTCTGCGGTTCTCATGCCGTCTGCCTCTGAAAAGTCTTCTTTAGCATATAATGCATCTTTCTCTTGCATGATTTCATACAAGCGTTTGTGTCCCATGATTACGGTTTGTAACACTGGGAATTGGTCGAATTCAAAGTGATTTTGGCGCAAAAAGGCAATGCGCTTTCCCGGTTCTAATTCAACTCTTCCGGTGGTAGGATCTTGTTCACCGATTAGAATTTTGAGAAAGGTAGATTTTCCCGCTCCGTTTGCGCCAATTACGCCATAACAGTTTCCTTGGACAAACTTTGCATTTACTTCATCAAATAAAACACGTTTCCCAAATTGTAGGGATAGATTCTGTACAGATAACATTTCTTAGATTTTGCGCAAAGATAAGGACTTTGAACGAGTTCCTTATTTTTTACAGCTGTAAACAAATGCCGGAGGAAGATTTAGGGGGGTAAATGCCAAATTCATGTGGTTAAAATGACGTTGTATGGCTTTCTTTGATTGAAGGGAATATTGGAATTGAACAAAATGACCCCCATCGGACAAACATTGATGGGCCGCAGTAAGAATATGTTCTCGCAAGGTTTCATCGAAAATCGCTAGCGGAAGGGAGGAAATGATGCAATCAGCGTGTTGGATTCCACGGTCGGATAGAATGTTGGATAAATCGGTAGCCGAACCTTGAATAATTTCTGTGTTTAGACTTGCAAATTTTTGCGTCAGATCATGGCAGAAGGTTTCGTTTAGTTCAATTATAATCAAGCGTGCATCAGGCTTCATTTTTTTCTGAATATAGCTTGTGAAAGCACCCGTGCCAGGTCCAAATTCAACAATGGTTTCACAGCGATCGAATGGGATTTGTTTCAGCATTTTGGCAGCCAAAAAGCGAGAGCTTGGTGCTACGGCACCCACTTTATTTCCTTTTTTAAGGAATTGAGCGATAAATGTCTTAGCCGACATGCTCCGGATGATTAAGCATGACAATGCCTTTGTTTATTATCCCAATGGCTCTACCGTGAAGGGTTTCACCGGCAAATGGATTGCATGCCTTATCGCGAGAACTTGAATCTAAATTCCAAGATAGGTTTGGTGAATAGCAGGTTAAGTCTGCAGCTGCACCGAGTTGGATTGCATTAGAAGGAATTCCGAATAGTTTGCGGTTCTTTAAAGAAAGCTGTTCAACCAATATATCGCTTGATAAGCCTGTGTTTTTCAACAATGCCGCATAGGCTGTTAGCAATTGGGGGGCACCAAACTCGGCTTCATCGAAAGCAACCTGTTTGTCATCAAGTACAAACGGACGATGGTCTGTAACGATTCCATCAATAATCCCTTGCGATAAGGCCTGAATTAAGGCCGTCCGATCTTCTTCAGCACGCAGTACCGGAAGTACTTTAAACCGTGTGTCAAAATCAAGAATTTCTTGCTCTGTAAAACAGAGGTTCATTAGATGGACGTCACACGTGATAGGCAATCCTGCAGCTTTTGCTTGTTGAATAGGGGCAATGGATTCTCTAGATGATATGCCTGAGATATGAAGGGCGCTCTTTGTATAAGAGGCGATTTCTATGGCTTTAATTACCTGTAGGCGTTCGTCAAGTGAAGGGTCACCTTTAAGACCGGTTCGTGTGGATCCCATTCCTTCATTCACCTGTGCGTCGTGCGTAAAATTAGTGGACCGCGGGGTGAACATAATTTTACCACTAAAATCGCGTGAGTAAAGCAAAGCACGAGTTAAGATTCCCTCATTAATTGGGTGTTGGTCATCAGAAAACCATTTGGCACCTGCTTGAAACATCTCAAATAAATCGGCGAGTTCTGTTCCTTTTTGCTGTTTGGTGATTGCGCCTATTGGATGAAGTTGTACGCAATGACCATCCGCCATACGTCGTTTGTATTCAACGGCTAATTTAGTATCTGTGGATGGATGATCTGAGGGTAAAACACCCACATGAGTAAATCCTCCCAAGGCCGCGTCATCAAGTCCTTGAGATAATCCACCGCGTTCCTCGAACCCTGGGTCAAAAAAAGCTGACTTAAAATCAACCCATCCTTGTGATACATGCAATTCGGGTATACTGAGGATTATGGCGTCAGGGTCAGAAATTGATGTAGCAATATTTTCAATGTGACCATTAGAAATTAGAATGTCTTTACTCGTGTTGTTGTGGGGGGATTCAAGATCCGTAATACGTGCAGATTTTAAAAGAACCTTCATTATTTCCAGAATTTTAATAAGGCCATTTCTATCAGTAAGAAAAGGATAGCCAATAAAACAAAAGTACGCCAAAATGAACTAGGTTTTTCCATGTCCAATTCAAAAGTAGAATTCCCAGTGCTCATCGATTGCGCTTTTACATTGGTAAAACCTGCATTATTAAATTCATTTTCAATGTCATCGGCTGAGCGTAAAGCGGTTTGTGATTCGCTTCTGTTTAAATTGAAAGCAATTTCCCCTAGGACTTGGGAAGATTTTATCGCGTAAAACCCTTCGCTAATTCGTTCATTAAGTTCTGGTTGATTCAATTGTAAGCGAATGATTCCATCCGTGTTGATTTGCTTAGGAATGAAGGAGCTAGTTTTTGAATTAAGTGTTAAGGGAACATCTTGGCTCGTGTTGCTTGGTATTTCAAGCACCCCTGCGGACCCAATCGTGAAGTAGGATGGGAGGGAGCGCAAGCTTAGTTCAGCACTTCGCAATAAAAGGGACGGGAAAAGGGCATTGGCTGTAAACCCACCGTTTGCTTTGCTAAGGTCCGTATTTAACAGATAAAACGTGCCTTTTTGTTTTACAGCAAGCATCAAGGGTAACTGGTTTCTCAATTTAAGCAGTACTTCGGCATTCGCTTGGCGATAATCCCTAAGCGAGTAAACACTTTTCAATAAAGGTAAATTCAAGGATTTTTGTTGTTTATCAAACATTCCATTAAAGAACTTGCTTGCATAAGAGATATCGGAAAGTTGATTGCCTGTGGTAACTTTTCCATTATATCCCGATAGGCCTACTGTTTTTAATAGCTGCGTGTAGTCTGTTAATTTAATATCGCTTCCAGGAATACAAAAAACGCTTCCGCCTTGCGCTAAAAAGGAGGAAATGTCTGAGATTATACCCGAAGGAAGTTCATTTATTCCGTTCAGAATTAATAAATCGGCTTGATTTAAAAGTCGTTTATTGAACGAAAACTCGGTACAAGTTTCAACCGTGTAAAAGGGTTCAGTTAAAAATACTTTTTCTGTGCTTGATTCTCCAAACTCCCCATTAATTATTACCACATGGCCTTCTTTGGATAATTCATTCGTGAAATAAAAGTCATCATCGAATGTGATGTTCCGGTCAGCCACGCTTACTTTTCCTTCGATATATCCCGGATTGGTGGGGGTGAAAAACATGTGGCTCGTTGCGCTGCTTCCTGCATTAATCGAGAGGTTGGTCATGCGAGTTTTTCCATCAAAAAGCACCGTGACTGGAACATCTGACACCTCATTTCTACCCACATTCTTCACGCGAAAATTCACCTTGCACGATTGTCCGGGTTTGTGTACGGGGTTATCCATCCAAATGGAATCTACAAATACATTGTCGGTATTCTGCGGCACGAACTGAACAAGAAACGATTGATCGACCCATGCTGTTTTGGCTTGTTTAAATGTTGAAAGGGTTCCCGTACTTTTTTGAAAGTCAGACAAGACGACCCGGTTAACTTTTGAGATGCTGCTTACTTCGCGGTGATACCGATTTAAATAATCGTTTTGCCATTCAATCACGTGATCTAGGTTCCGAGGTGTCTTATTAAGAATAATCTTATCTATAACTTCAATGGCCGTAGCTTTTGAGTGTAATTTTCGTTCAACACCAGAGAATTCATTGGTTGTAATGAAGAAACGGGTATTTCCCGCACTTTTTGAAATAATTTTTTTAGCAATTTCGCGCGCTTCAGAGAGCAGCTCTCCTTCGGTTCCTTTAGCGCTCATGGACAGGGAATTATCGATGTAGATCGCAGTAACCGGAATTCCACTTTTTGTTTCTTCGGCTTGCTTAAAAAAGGGTTGAGCAAAGGCCAGGACGAGCGCTGCAAATGCAAGTAGGCGAGCACAAAGAATAAGTAAGCGTTTCAGTTTTTTGACTGATTTCTTTTCTTGTTCTTGTTCCTTAAGATATTTCAGGGAAGGGAAATAAAAGCGTTTAAAGCGCCTGAAATGAAAAAGATGCAGAATAATGGGAATGGCAAGCAGGCTGAGAAACCATAAATACCCTGGATGCACAAATGACATAGTTCAAAAATACAAATTTAATACGACTCATCGGATAAGGTGGTAATAAAAAAAGCCCCGCATGAGCGAGGCTTTGTCTTATTTAATGGCTTCCCACCGTTTTTTAAGTTCTGCTGATTTTTCTTCGTTTTCAAGCATGTAGTATACTTTCCATCCGATTTCTAAGGCAGTTTTGTCCTTAGGATTCTTTTCTAAGTATTTAATAAGCAATTCAGATGTATTTTTATTAAGTTCGTTGCTTTTCGCTATTAAATCTGCTTTAACTTCGTCTAATTCAATGTCTTCTGCTCTTACTTTAAAATCTTTTGCCCAATCGCAAAGTATTTTAAATTTTAAAAAATAATTTGAGGCATTAGTTGAATCCAAAAGTAATTTTGTACTTACAAGACTATCTCTAATTAAAAACCACCTATCCTTATATTCGAAATATTTTACGTCATTACCTAAATAGGAAAAAGTGTGCCAAGCTATTTCAATTGCGATGGTATCACTTGGATTAGTTTTTATAAATGGCTCGAGAATTTGAATACTTTTATTTAAATTATTAATAGCTTTTTTTTCTAAATCTTTAGCTTTAGGGTCATTGATTTTCATGTCTGATGCAGCATTTCTTAGTTCAAGTGCCCAGTTAAAAAGCATTGGGCAATATCGATAAATTACATCAGTGTAATTCGGGTCTAATTTGAGTGCTTTCCCAAAAGCTTCACTTGCTTTTTCTGGTTGATTCATCTCCATTAACGATTTTCCTAAGTGAAGAAATAATTCCTTATTTGTTGAATCAATAGAGGTTGCCATATTGAGAAATTTCTCGGAGGCTACCAAATCGTTTTTTTGCAAATTGAGATTAATAAGTGAAATAATGACTTCAATATTCTTCGGAGTAAATTCAAGCATTACATCCCCCAGTTTATTTGCTTCGTCATATTTACCTTGCTGGGTTAGCGTATCTACAGCATTTCGAAAACTCAAAATCGCATTGTCCTTAGCAAATGCATTTTCCTCATTTATATATTTGGAGATTTCAAAAGCACCAATAAAGAGTTGTGTAGCTTGATCGTATTTTCTAGCATTATAATTTTGTAGTCCCATGTTAAATACTAACTGAGATTTTGCGTTCACGAAGTCCTTGATTTCTTGTTTTTCAGACTTTGATTTTTTCACGTCATTTGATGCATTCAAAACAAAATCAATGCTTTCTTTCATTTTTGTTTCATAGTCTTTAATTATATTTTCATCGGGCTGCGCACCTGAAATTCCTGCCTCAACAGTTGAGGACTCCATTAAACTGAAATAAATCATACCTCTGTAACGGTGCATATCTAAAGCATTGGCTGTTTCGGAATTTACTGAAGCAAGATCAATTGCTTCTTTGGCCTCTTTTAGTGCTTTTCTATTCGTTTCCATATCGCCAACAAAGGGAACGTAATTTTTAAAAGCATTGTGAGCGTTAGTAACATTAATTTTTTGCGCATATAAGGAAGCTCCAACAAACAGTAAAGCAACCAGTAAATTGATTTTTTTCATAAAATTATTATTCGTTATCGGTTAGTTCATCCGCAGAATCGGCATCCTGTTCATCAACATTCATACCATCGTTGCTCAACTCATCGCCATTATTGTCTGCATCAATTACTTCAGCGTCCTCATCCTCGTCTTCACTTCGCGGAACGCGAGCAATAGCAGCAATTTCGGCATTCCCTTTTAAGTTAATTAATTTAACTCCTTGAGCCGCTCTACCCATTGTTCGAATGGTATCCACATGCATTCTGATGGTAACACCAGACTTGGTGATGATCATTAAATCGTCTTCGTCGAATACGTTTTGAATCGATAGTAATTTACCCGTTTTCTCGGTGATATTTAAGGTTTTAACCCCTTTACCACCACGGTTGGTAATGCGATATACTGGTTCTTTATCTTCTGGGTCATTCAAGTAAGTTCGTTTACCAAATCCTTTTTCAGACACTACTAAGATGGTTGAGAAAATGTCTTCTACGCAAATCATTCCAATGACTTCGTCTGAACTAGCAGCTAAGGTTACACCGCGAACACCAGAAGCATTTCTACCCATTGGACGTACCGTAGATTCATTGAATCGAATCGCGCGACCAGATGATGTTGCTAAAACAATCTCGTTCGTCCCGTTGGTTAATTTCGCTTCGAGTAATTCATCCCCTTCACGTATGGTAATGGCATTAATTCCATTGGTGCGCGGACGAGAATAGGCCTCAAGCGATGTTTTCTTAATCACCCCATGCTTAGAACACATGATGATGAAGTTATTATTGATGTATTCCTTGTCTGTTAAATCCTGAACTTTTACGTACGCTTTAACCTTATCGTCCTGAGGAATATTAATCAAGTTTTGAATGGCTCTTCCTTTCGATAATTTATTTCCTTCCGGAATTTCGTACACACGCATCCAGAAACACCGTCCTTTCTCGGTGAAAATCAACAAGTAATTATGGTTTGTCGCTACAAATAAGTGCTCCAAGAAATCTTTGTCTCTCGTCGTAGATCCTTTTGACCCCATACCGCCGCGATTCTGAACTTTATATTCATTCAAGTTGGTACGCTTAATATATCCCGCATGAGAAATTGTTACCACTACTTCCTCATCCGCAATTAAATCTTCCATGCGCATTTCTGATGCCGCATATTCAATGGATGAACGACGAGCATCCCCGTATTTCGCTTTGATCTCTAACAATTCATCCTTGATGATTTGCATTCTGCGCTCTTCGCGATCTAAAATGTCTTTTAAATCAGCAATTAACTTCATGAGGTCTTCATACTCACTGCGAAGCTTGTCTTGTTCTAGTCCCGTTAACTGACGTAAACGCATGTCAACAATCGCACGCGTTTGAATTTCACTTAATCCAAATCGAGTTGATAATCGCTCACGTGCGTGATCTGGACTGTCTGACGTTTTGATGATTTCAATAACTTCATCAATGTTATCTGACGCAATAATTAATCCTTCTAAGATGTGTGCACGCTCTTCTGCTTTTCTAAGTTCATAACGCGTTCTTCTAACCACCACATCGTGACGGAATAAAATAAACTGGTCGATGATTTCGCGTAAGTTTAACAGGCGCGGTCTACCGTCTACTAAGCAGATGTTATTAACTGAAAATGAGGTCTGTAACGATGAGAACTTATATAGTTTGTTTAATACCACATTCGCAATCGCATCCCGCTTGATTTCCACCACAACGCGCATTCCGTTACGGTCTGATTCATCGCGTAAATCAGAAATTCCTTCAATCTTTTTATCGTTGACTAACTCGGCGATTTTTTTAATCATTTCCGCCTTGTTCACTTGATATGGAATCTCGGTGATTATGATTTGTTCCCGTCCTTGAACCTCTTCGATTTCCGCTTTTCCGCGCATCACGATTCGTCCACGACCTGTTAATAAGGCATCACGAACGCCTTCGTAGCCATAAATTATACCTCCTGTAGGAAAATCTGGCGCTTTAACGAATTGTAATAAATCCTCTGAAGGTAATTCGGGGTCTTCGATCACGGCAACAATACCATCGATTACTTCTGATAAGTTGTGCGGCGCCATATTTGTCGCCATACCCACCGCAATTCCAGAAGCACCATTAACTAATAGGTTTGGAATTTTTGTTGGTAAAACCGTTGGTTCCTCTAAACTATCGTCAAAATTCGGTTTAAAATCAACCGTCTCCTTGTCAAGATCTTCGAGCATTTCTTCAGCAATCTTCTTGAATCGTGCTTCCGTGTAACGCATGGCTGCCGGAGAATCACCATCCACACTACCGAAGTTACCTTGCCCATCTACTAAAGGATAACGTAAGGACCATTCCTGAGCCATACGTACCATGGTGTCGTATACGGAGCTATCACCATGCGGGTGGTACTTACCTAACACTTCACCGACAATACGCGCTGATTTCTTGTATGGACGATTTGAATAAACACCTAAGTCCTGCATACCATATAATACACGACGATGCACCGGTTTAAATCCGTCACGCACGTCAGGTAATGCACGAGAAACGATAACAGACATCGAATAATCGATGTATGCTGATTTCATTTCATCCTCAATATTTATCTGTATAATTTTTTCACCTTCTGCCATAATCTTCGAGCCCTATTATTATAAATTTAGTTAGAACCACAAATTTAACAAAAGGACCTGCGTAAATGACCCGATTATTAAGGAATTTACTAACAATTTAGCGCCATACATGTGAATAAAGGGCCCCTTGTAACTTAATTATGAATATTCTTGTTTCTATAGGTACTAAATTGAACTTCGGATGAAGATTAGAATTATATTTGCACTTATAACAATGCAGGATGGAGGCTAAGTTTTCGCCAAGAGTAAAAGATTTAATTCGAATAAGTAGGGAAGAGGCAGTTCGGCTGAAAAACGAGTTTGTTGCCCCTGAACATTTGTTGCTCGCTATTATTAAACTTAATGAGGGAAAAGCATTTGAGTTGCTTAAAGAATTTGACATTTCATTTGAAACGCTCTCCAACGAATTGGAAACTATCCTCAAGCAGTCCTCAACCAATGCTGTTTTTCTACCTACGAACATTCCCTTATTAAAACAATCGGAGAATATTTTGAAGCAGTCATTCTTAGAGTCTAAGTTGTTTAGGTCGAGCATGATTGGAACCGAACATATTTTGTTAACTATTTTGAAATACGAAGATTGTGTAGCCTGTCAAGTGCTAAATAAATATGGTATTATGTATGAAAATCTTAAAGAAGAATATATGTCAATGAATCAAGAAAATAAATTTCCAAGGGCTGAGTTCCCAGGGAATAACGAAGAAGAAGAGGATGCGGGAGGGGTTCCAAAACGTCCTGCAGATTCAAAATCTAAAACCCCTGTGCTCGATAATTTTGGTCGTGACTTAACCAAGATGGCTGAACTTGGCCGATTGGATCCAATTGTAGGTCGTGAAAAAGAAATTGAACGTGTAAGCCAAATCCTTTCCCGTAGAAAGAAGAATAATCCGATATTAATTGGTGAGCCAGGAGTTGGGAAAAGTGCCATAGCTGAAGGCTTAGCCTTGCGTATCGTACAACGAAAAGTGTCTCGAATTCTTTTTAACAAGCGTGTAGTTTCTTTAGATCTAGCGTCTTTGGTTGCCGGCACTAAGTACCGTGGGCAATTTGAAGAGCGCATGAAAGCGGTTATGCAGGAATTAGAGAAGAATCCAGATATCATTCTTTTTATTGATGAAATCCATACCATTATTGGTGCGGGTGGCGCAAGCGGTTCTTTGGATGCGTCGAATATGTTCAAACCAGCTTTGGCACGTGGTGAGCTTCAAGCAATCGGTGCCACAACCTTGGATGAGTATCGTCAGTATATCGAGAAAGATGGTGCCCTTGAACGCCGCTTCCAAAAGGTGATTGTTGAGCCTACCACCATCGATGAAACCATTCAGATTTTACATAACATTAAAGAGCGTTACGAAGAGCATCACTCGGTTACTTACACGCCCGAAGCAATCAATGCTTGTGTTAAGTTAACGGAGCGTTATATTACCGACCGTCACTTACCGGATAAAGCAATTGATGCCTTAGATGAAGTGGGTTCACGGGTGCATATCACGAACATTAATGTTCCAAAAGAGATTGTTGAGATTGAACAAGAAATCGAAAACATTAAAGTAAAGAAAAGTGAAGTAATCAAAGCGCAACAATATGAGAAAGCCGTTGAGTTTAGAGATACGGAGCGAAAACTTTCAGAAAAATTAGAAGAAGAGAAACGTAAATGGGAAGAGTCTTCTAAGAGCAACCGCATTACCATTACCGAAGAAGATGTTGCTGAAGTTGTGTCCATGATGAGCGGTATTCCATTGACTAAAGTTTCCCAGACGGAATCGGGTAAGCTGGTGAATATGACCGATGCGTTAAATGGTAAAGTAATTGGTCAAGACGAGGCGGTAATGAAGGTAGTGAAGGCGATTCAACGTAACCGAGCAGGATTAAAAGACCCGAACAAGCCGATCGGATCGTTCTTTTTCTTAGGGCCAACAGGTGTTGGGAAAACGCAATTAGCAAAGGTACTTGCAAAGTATCTTTTTGATACGGAAGATGCCTTAATCCGAATCGATATGTCTGAATACATGGAGAAATTTAGTATTTCACGCTTAGTGGGAGCGCCTCCAGGATATGTTGGGTATGAAGAGGGTGGACAGCTCACCGAAAAGGTTCGTAGAAAACCATATTCAATTATTCTATTGGATGAAATTGAAAAAGCGCATCCGGATGTATTCAATTTATTACTTCAAGTCTTAGATGATGGACATATGACCGATGGCTTAGGACGTAAGATTGATTTCAAGAATACGATTCTAATCATGACATCGAACATTGGGGCACGTCAATTGCAAGAATTTGGTACGGGTGTAGGTTTTGGTACCAAGGCAAAAGAAGAATCGAAAGAAGAGAATTCAAAGGCGGTGATTCAAAACGCACTCAGAAAAGCATTTTCACCTGAGTTTTTGAATCGTGTAGATGATATGATCATGTTCCGTTCATTGACGAGAGAAGATATTCATAAGATTATTGATTTGGAATTGGATAAATTAATCCTACGCATTAAAACCCTTGGATATAACTTGGAGTTAACTGAAAAAGCTAAAGATTTTATCGTCGAACGAGGATATGATGAAAAGTTTGGTGCACGTCCATTAAAACGAGCAATCCAGAAATTCATTGAAGATCCGTTGGCTGAGGGTATCATCAATCACAACATGGCTGAAGGGGATACCGTACTTATGGATTTTGAAGATGGGAAAGAAGAGTTGAACCTAAAGGTGAAAAAACAAAAAGGCAAGAAGTCAAGTCCCGGTAAAGAAGAATAGAAATTCTAAGATATAAAAAAAGGAGCTAAATGCTCCTTTTTTTATATTCAATCGGTTTAGATTTACACTTTTGCGATGGTCTCACTCATGTATTCACCATTCTTTAATTTATCTACAATCTTAGAGAAACATTCAATGGTATAATTTACATCTTCCATGGTGTGAACCGCTGTAGGAATCAAGCGTAAAATAATCATTCCTTTAGGAACCACTGGATAAACCACCATCGAGCAGAACACATTGTAATTCTCGCGTAAGTCATAAATCAAATTGGTGGATTCAGGAATAGAACCATTCATGTATACCGGGGTAACACATGAGTTGGTTGGTCCGATTTCAAAGCCTGCGGCTTTAAGACCGGATTGAAGCGCATTCGTAATTTCCCATAATCGATCTTTTAATTCGGGCATGGTTCGAATCAATTCAAGACGTTTAATCGCTCCAACAACCAGTGGAAGCGGCATGGCCTTAGCAAAGATTTGGGAACGCATGTTGTATCGTAGGTATTCAACCACTTGTGCGTCACTCGCTACAAATCCGCCAATCATTGCGAAGGACTTCGCGAAGGTTCCAAAATAAATATCAATATCATCTTGTACGCCTTGTTCTTCTCCGGTACCAGCACCCGTTTTACCTAAGGTTCCAATACCGTGCGCGTCATCTACAAAAAGACGGAAACTGTAATTCTTCTTAAGGGCTACAATTTCTTTCAAAATCCCTTGATCTCCACGCATTCCAAATACACCTTCGGTGATTAGTAAAATTGCGCCTCCTGTTTCCTCGGCTAATTTAGTAGCCCGTTGCAATTGTTTTTCACAATCCTCAATGTCGTTGTGCTTGAATACATAGCGCTTACCCATGTGTAGACGAACACCGTCAAGAATACAGGCATGAGATTCCGCGTCGTAAACAATCACATCGTGACGGTCAACTAAACAATCAATGGCAGATACGACCGCTTGATAACCGAAATTCACAAGAATTGAATCTTCTTTCGATACGAAATCCGCCAGTTCACGCTCCAACTGCTCGTGAAAGTCGGAATTACCACTCATCATGCGCGCGCCCATCGGCATCGCAAATCCATAATTAGCTGCTGCATCCGCATCAGCTTTTCGAACCTCTGGATGATTCGCTAAGCCTAAATAATTATTTAACGACCAGTTAAGTTTTTCTTTTCCGCGAAAATTCATGTGCGGACCAATGTCGCCTTCCAATTTTGGAAACGTAAAATAACCATGTGATTCTTTCGCGTGCATTCCGATTGGACCACGATTCGCTTGGATTTTTTCAAAAATATCAGCCATATTCTGCTTACTCTATAGTTTTTAATGCTACAAAGTTACGCTTAATCAAGGACCATGGAATTTTACACCGGCTATTTTTTCAACAACCAGTGTTTAATCAGTTAGTAATATATGGCTCTTCGTACTTTCGAAATGTACTTTGCTAAACGGATCACTTGCTTGGTATATCCGAATTCGTTGTCGTACCAAGTGTAAAGCACTACGTTCTTTCCATTTTTAGAAACAATAGTAGCGTTTGAATCATATACGGAACAGCACGTGTTTCCGATAATATCAGAAGAAACTAGTTCCGGGTCAAACGAATAATATATTTGGTTAACAAGGTCACCGTTTAATGCGGCATCTTTGATGAGCTCATTGATTGCTTCAATGCTTGTTTCGTTTTTCAATTCTAAGCTTAAAATCGCCAATGAACCATTCGGAGTTGGGACACGAACGGCATTTGCCGTTAATTTGTCTTGAAGTGAAGGGATCACTTTGGTTACCGCACTTCCTGCACCTGTAGAAGTGATAACCATGTTGATGGCTGCAGAACGACCTCGTCGAACTTTCTTATGCATATTATCCAACAAATTCTGATCGTTGGTATACGCATGTACCGTTTCGATGTGACCTTTTACTATGCCTAACTTGTCTTCAATGACCTTTAGAATCGGACTAATTGCATTGGTGGTACAAGAGGCAGCAGAGTAAATCTTCTCATTTTCTAGGTCGAGCGTACCTTGGTTTATTCCAAACACGATATTTGGGATTTCTTTTCCGGGTGCTGTAAGCAGTACCCTTGAAACACCTTTAGCATTTAAATGACGCGATAAGGTTTCTCTATTCGTGTAAATACCGGTATTGTCGATAACCAATGCGTTATGAATTCCGAACGCCGTGTAATCAACGTCTTCCGGTGCTGAGGCTTCTATCATTTGAACCACTTGCCCATTAATGATAAGGCACTTGCGTTCTAGGTCAACATTTACGGTTCCTTTAAACGCACCATGAACTGAATCATTACTGAGTAATGAAGCACGTTTTATAATGTCTTTGTCTGTGTTTCCGCGGGTTACAATCGCTCGAAGTCTTAACTGTTGACCTTTTCCGGCTTGACGAATCAATTCGCGGGCAGCGAGTCTACCAATTCGACCGAATCCATACAGCACGACATCGCGTGGCTCGAAGCTCGGAGCGCTTGTTTCATTGAAGTTACCTAGTTTGTTTTGAAGAAACTCACGTTTTGAAATTCCGTTTCCTTCGGTTGACCATTCGTTTGCGAGTTTACCAATGTCTAATTTGGATGGACCCAAGTTCATCGAAGCAATAATCTCAGCCATTTCTGCGGTAGTAAATACGTCAATGGGTTTGTTTACAACCTTTGCTGCATATTCGTGCAGGTTTAGGATTTCAGAAATGGTAACGTCGAGTAGGTGATGACGAAATAGCACTAATTCTATGCCTTGATCATATAATAATTCACCTACCTTTCCTTGCAGTTTTACAGCTGCTCGTTCCTGTTCAATGTGATTTTTGAGCTCTTGCTCATAGCCAAGTGATACACTCATGTTGTTGTTGATTGATGATGAAAAATAAACTAAAAAAAAAGGCCGCGAAAACGCAGCCTAAGATGTTATCCTAAATAAGATTTCAATAGTTTGTTACGCGAAGTGTGTCGCAGGCGACGAATCGCTTTTTCTTTGATTTGACGAACGCGTTCGCGTGTAAGGTTGAATTTCGCGCCGATTTCCTCTAGGGTAAGGCCGTGATTCATTCCGATGCCGAAAAACAAGCGAATGATTTCACGCTCTTTATCGGTTAGCGTGCTCAGTGAACGTTCGATTTCTCGTTGTAAAGATTCTGCCATCAAGCCAGAGTCAGTACGTGCCGTGTCGTTATTCACCATAACATCAATTAGCGTACCTCCATCTTCATTGGTTGAAAGTGGGGCGTCCATAGATACATGGCGACCAGAAACATTAAGACTTTCTTTGATTTTTTCTTCTGGAACTTCAAGCGCTTCTGCCAATTCTTCAGCCGAAGGCGGACGCTCAAATTCTTGCTCTAAGCGAGAGAATGCCTTGTTTATTTTGTTTAATGAACCTACTTGATTAAGTGGTAAACGAACAATACGTGCTTGTTCAGCTAAAGCCTGAAGAATGGATTGACGAATCCACCATACGGCATATGAGATGAACTTAAATCCGCGCGTTTCGTCAAATTTTTGTGCTGCTTTAATTAGACCTAAGTTACCTTCGTTAATTAAATCGGGTAGGGTAAGCCCTTGGTTCTGATATTGCTTAGCAACGGATACCACGAATCGAAGGTTAGCTCTAGTTAATTTTTCTAGGGCTTTTTGATCGCCTGCTTTAATCTTGCGCGCTAACTCTACTTCTTCTTCAGCGGTGATTAACTCCTCTCGGCCAATGTCCTGTAGATATTTATCCAGGGATTGGCTTTCGCGGTTCGTAATAGATTTGGTTATTTTTAACTGTCTCATTAGATAATTTAAGGAATGTTTAGTTA
>Ga0315907_10004594_pt1 | contig 15442 bp, 14 predicted proteins | sample LakEriMetagenome_3_FD_203525 | JGI IMG/M metagenome (GOLD analysis project Ga0315907, IMG submission 203525) | Freshwater fungal communities from buoy surface, Lake Erie, Ohio, United States - Buoy 12 MA123 | ecosystem: Environmental > Aquatic > Freshwater > Lake > Lake biofilm | place: USA... | reverse complement strand
TACAGACGCTGGCGGTAAGTTGATGATGTGGGAGCAAGCCCTGGCGGTATTGACTCGCGCTCGCATAACAGGACTTGTTGTCGATCTTCGAGGCAACTCTGGGGGATCTTATCAATTGGTGCCGCATTTGATCGCTTCATTTTTTTCCTATGATCGCCCACTACTTCCCAAAGCCTATGCGCAGCGTCAATTGGATTCGGTATCAAAAGTATGGCGAACGCGAGGTGGGCTGGGGTTACCACCAGATTTGCCTTTGTTTGCACAAGATGACGTGCGGTACGCAGGCAAGTTGGTTTTGTTGGTAGACCAAGAATGTCGAGGCCCCTGCGAGATATTTACGTCTTGGTTGCAGCGAGCAAGACGTGCCTTTGTGGTTGGCACGGAGGCAACTGCGGCTGGCGTTGGGCACTTAACGCGAGTGCACTTGCCAAGTGGGGTGAGTGTTGAAATACCTATGGTGTCAGAGTTGATGGCATCGGGCGACAGCTACGTGGACGGGGTGGGCGTGCAGCCGGATTTACGTGTGACGGTTGACGCGGATTTCATTCAACGTATCAATCAAGGCGGTGATCCAGTACTGGATGCTGCGGTGCTTTGGCTGGATGCTGATAAAAACACACGGTGAATTGTGCTTGCCTATGGAAGCAGCGTATTGGCACTGCTTCCATCGAAACCAGACTTAAATCGCTTACACAGGGGTGCTCGCACGGTGCAAGCGCAGCGCGCACATGCGCCATGCAAGGTCGCGCAGCGCGCTGCGTAGCCGCGGAGACAGCACTGCTTCTGGGCTGCCTGTACTTGCCCGGTGGTAGGCCGCCTGCAGCACATTGCCTTGTGCCTGCCGCAGGGCGGCGCGGTCACTGTCTGCCAGCGCCTGCAGCAGGGCTTGTTGCAGTTGGTGCAGGCGTATAGCTTCAGCGGGCGTCAGGCTGGGCGCCAGCCCGCTGGGTGCAGACAAGTCTGGCCAAGGGCGGGCGCTGTTCATGGCTGGCTGCCTTGTGGTGCGGTAGGTGCTTGCACAGCCGGTGCCGGTGCGCCAGGCAATACAGGGGTCAATGCATACCAGTTCACTTTGCGTGTTGCCACCATGATGGCTGCCAGCACAGCAAACAGTGCAATGGCACCTACCACCAGCGCGGTTTGCTCCAGTTGCAGCAGCAAATACAGCAGGGCATACAGCAAGGCCACACCACCGCCCAACGGTAAGCCGCGCGCCATGCCGCCCAAAATAAAGCTGGCGTAGTAAGTCAGCAGCAGTACGCAGGCGCTGGCCGCTACAGCGTAGGCAATGCCAAAGGCAAAGTGTTCAGACAAACTGACCAGCAGCAAGAAGAAGGTACACAGCGCCGCGCCCACCAGTAGGTACTGCACCGGGTGCACGCGCAGGCGTTTCATCAGCTCAAACATACCCACGGCTACAAAGGTCAGCAGCACAAACATGGCACCGTATTTGATGGCGCGGTCGGCCAAAGAGTAGGGGTTGATGGGGTCGATAAAAGACACGCTGAAGCTGTCCATACAGCCCCGGTTGTTGGCGTAAGAGCTATCAGTGCCATCGCACAGGCTGGCACCATTGTCCACGTCTTGCTGCGCGGTGGTGGCCAGGGCCGACAAGCGCCAACGGGCGGCAAAACCATCGTTGCGTACCTCGCGCTCTGATGGCAAAAAACGACCAGCAAACGATGGGTGGGGCCAGTTGCTGCTCATTTGTACTTCGGTGGTGCTGCCCAGGGGCACAAATGCAATCCGCTCGGTGCCCGCCAGTTCAAAGTCCAGTGTGATGGCCAATGGGGTGGTTTGTCCGCGCAGTCCATCGGGCAGGCTGGCATGCAGGCCGCGCGTGTACTGTGGGTGGAATGTGCCGGGCTTAAGGGACAGTTGGCTTTCGCCCATTTGCAATTGCGCGGTGCGGATGCCGCGCGTGTCCCCCACCGACAGCATCAAGATGGGCGCACCACAGTTGATGCGTGAATCTTTTTGGGTGGTTTGGGGTAGTAATGCTTCTAAAGAATTCCACTGTGCTTTGATTTGGCCTTTGAGGTTGTAGGTGTTGACCTTGTGCAGCCCGCGCTCGCGCTGCTCCATGCCCGCACCCGACTGGATGGCCAGTTGGTCTGGCATGGCAAGCAATAAAAACTCGCGTCGCTTCTCGACCAGGCGTTTGTCTTTGTCGCTGCCTTCGGTTTCGTTCCATGTTTCGGTGCAGGCGCTGTGGATGAGGGGCCCCATGATGGTTTGCCGGCCCGCGTAGCTGTTGGTGATGCTGTCAGATGCCTCGCTGCTGTAGCGTTGTCGGTCACTGATGACGTCGCCAATCATGCCTAGACCGCTGAGCAAAATCACAATGATGACGATGAGCGCAATGGCTTTGGCCAGTAGGGGGCTTCTCACAAAATTTCTCCCGGGTGTTGCAATGTGCTGCGAGTCTGCGCAGCCCCGGTGAGGTGGCAATGAAGTGTGTGAAGCGGGCGTGAAGTGTTGCTGCTTTGCCTTGTTCTGCGCCTTGTTTATGTGGGTTTTTTCTCAAAATCCAACACCACGCGCAGTCCTGGTGCCGTGTTGGCAATGTGCATGCGGCCTTGGTGCAGTGCCATCACGCGCTGCACGATCGCCAGGCCCAGGCCAGAGCCCGTGCGCTCGCCCCCGGGGCGGGCGGTGGTAAAAAAGCGCTCACCCAACCTGGGCAGGGCGTAGTCGGGAACGCCAGGGCCTGCGTCTTGCACGGCCACTTGCAGGCCATCCAAGGTGGTGTGAACGGTGCTGTGTGCAGGGGCAAAGTCGATGGCGTTGTCCAGCAGGTTGGTCAGGGCCAGGGTGACCAGTTCTGCATCCAGCGCAGCGTGGCTGCCTTGGCCTTGCAATGCGAGGGTGATGCCGCGTTGTGCAGCACGTGCTTGGCACTGCGCAATGGCACTTTGGGCGCACTGCGCTAGCGCCACCGGGGCTGCGTCTACGTTGGGGCGTTGTTCAAGTTTGCTCAGCTCCAGCAGGCGGTCGATGATGCGTTGCAGGCGTTGGCTTTGCTCCACCACTTGGCTGGCAAATTGCGCGCGGTCAGCGGGGGGCAGATCGTCTTGCAACAGCTCGCCCGCGCCACGTATGGCAGCTACTGGGCTTTTCAGCTCATGGGTCAGGGCGCGTACATAGCCTTCGATGTAGTCGCGCCCTTCCAGGCGCGTGCGCATATGGGCCATGGCGCGGGCCAGTTCGCCCAGCTCGCCAGGTATTTGGGGCACAGGCAGTGGTGGCTGGGTGGCATCGCTGGTGGTGGGGCCTTGCACGCTCAATGCGTAGTCGCGCAGGCGGCGCACGTGCCACACCATCCACAGCGTAACGCCCACGCCTACCAGGGCCGACAGGCCCAGCAGCAGCAGGCCGCTGGTCAGTACTTTGCGTTCGGCCCGGTCAATAAAGCGTTGCACGGTGCGGTTGGGTTTGGCCACCGTGAGCACCCCTGCAATGCGGCCTTGCACCATGACGGGTGCGGCAACGTGCATGGAGGTGTCGCCCTGTGCGTCGTCTGTCTTGGTAGCCAGTGTGTCGCGGCTGCTGCGGGCGCCGTACTGGCCGCGCAGGGTCAGGGCGACATCGCGCCATTGCGAGTAGTCGGCCCCTACGTCACGGTTTTCCGAGTCAAACAGCACGCGCCCGGTGTGGTCTGTGACGTAAATGCGGTAGTCAAGCGATTGTTTGGCAAAGCCCCAAATGCGGGCATCAATGGGCCGGCTGGCGTAGTTGCGTACATGGCGTGCAAAGGCGCTGTTGTGCCCGCCATCGGCCAAGTTACCTGCTGCCAAGTCGTCGCTGGCAAGCTCAGCCAGCAGGTTGGCGGTGTCCACCATCATGTCTTCCATGACCTCGCGGGCGCTGGGCTTGATCTCGGCAGTGAACACGCGCAGCACAAAAAACGCGGCCATGCCGTTGATGAGAAAAAAAGCAAAGAGCAGGCGCAGGCCAAGGTGCATGGGGCTGAGAATGTTTCTTAAAGATTGGCTGTGCTAGATGTGAAAACGCTGTGGGTTTTGGGTGGTCAATCGTCTAGGCGAATGCGGTAGATAGAGGATTGATCGGGGTTTTGGTTTTGTCGTTCTCGGCCTTCAAAAACCAAGCTGTTGGTGGCTGCATCCCATTGCATGGGTTGCAGGGTGTAGGGGTTGTGCAGTTCTTGTGTTGATTGCGTCAGCCATGCAGGCATTACCGCCAGCGCAATCTGCTCAATTTTTGCGCGGTGTTGCAGCACAACGAGGCGGCGGTAGCCTTCTACATCTGTGACACGCTGCAAGTAATCTAGGTAGAAAGGTGGTGCTAAATTTGCGATGCAAATTCCTAAAACATTGCGAAGTCGCGTCCAGGGTGTGCAGGCGTAGTCTCTGTCCCACCGTTGACTAGCGTTGTCAAAAGCGGCTTTTGCGTTGTGCGCAGGTAGCGTGCTGATTGCTTGTACTTCTTGCAGGTTTTGGATGGAAATATTGAGTGTCTGTTGGGGCAGAAAGGCCAAGCGGCTTGCTTTGTTTAAAAGCGTGGCCCACCAGTCGGCTCCATCTTTGTAGGGCGTGGGCAAAAGTTCGGGGGTTTCTAGCGAATAAAAAGTAATTGCTATGAACTCTTTCTCACCTTCCAGGGCCTGCTGCAAAGAAACCTGTGGAGTAGAAAGAATTTCTTCGATGTCTTTTGACGCAGTCCATCTTGCCTTTGGCTCCATTCGCTTGACTGCATGGCTGAGCCAGCGCAGTTCGCGGTATTGCATGGCAAGTGCAATCATGGACACGATCAAACTGTCTGAATTGCTAGCAAGGCGTTTGCGCAGTTGAGCCGCTTGGCGCGCCATGTTGACAGCTTGCTGCGGCTGGCCTTGCATCCACACCAGTGAAGCTTGCGCAAGCCAGAGTTCGTGGGCGCGAATCAATCGACCAAAGGGCGGTAAATCCACCAACAGGTAAACCGGCCCAGGGTTCTTGAATTGGCGGGCTGTCCCAGCCGCCAATACGCGCTGCAGCAAAGCATCATTTTTTTGTATCAGCGCTTGGATTTCTGTCTGGTGTTTTGCATACCATTCAAAGCAATCTGTTGCGTGTTTAGGGCAGCTTAAGCGTGGTGGCAATCCATCTTCGCTTGTCTCAGGACTTGAGATTACAGATGGCATTCCTTCTGCTTGGCCACCATGGGTTTCTATCCATCGTCTACGCTCAATCTCGCGTTCCAAGCGCAATCGACCCAATGCAACTGCATCGCCAATCGCGTCGTTCTGCACCGGCGCATCGAGCCCCATGAGAATCAGATAGCCGTTGTCACTGAGAGCATCTTCTGTAGGTGGTGTGAACTGCAGCGCCGCCACGGATGCATCGCTCAATGCATCATCGTTCCAGTTGGCGTAAATCAAGGCCGTGAGGTAGACAGCCACGAGCCCGACCATGAGCAATATGAGCCAGCCCAAAACTTTTGCACAACGGCGCAGGTATTTCATAAAACGTGTGTTCCAACTTGAGAAAGACTAGGTATAGCTTCAAGCATCCAAGCTGTACCCCATACCCCGGTGGGTGGTGATGTACTCACGCGCGGGGTCAGCATCGCGCAGCTTGGCACGCAGGGTTTTGATGTGGGTGTCCACGGTACGGTCGGTGCTGTCGCTGTCGTCGCCCCAGGCGGCGGCCAGCAGGGCTTCGCGGCTGTGGATGCGGCCCTTGCCGCGCAGCAAGTGGGCCAGCAGGTGGTATTCGCGTCGGGTCAGTGGTAGGGGGTGGCCGTGCAGGGAGATGCGTTGGCCTACCGTGTCGTCTTGCAGGCCTGTAGGCGCAGGTAATAGCGTGGCCATGGCCTGGGCAGGTGTTCTGGCACGCCGCAGCAGGGCTTTGGCGCGGGCGGCAAGCTCGCGTGGGCTGAAGGGTTTGGTCAGGTAGTCGTCTGCTCCCAGTTCTAGGCCCAACACGCGGTCTAGCTCCTCGCCCCGGGCGCTGAGCATGAGCACGGGCGTGTGGGCTTGGGTGCGCAGGGGCGCACCGGGCAAGCTGCCGCGTACTTGGCGCAGTACGTCCAGGCCGCTGCCATCGGGCAGGCCTACGTCGAGCACCAGCAGGTCAAAGGGGTGTTGCTGTAGTTGTTGTTGGGCGTCGAGTACCAGCAGGCAGTGCGTAACGCCCAGGCCTTCGCGTTCCAGTGCGTAGGCGGCGGTGCGGGCAATGGCGGGGTCGTCTTCTAGAAGGAGCAGTCGGGCTGTGGTCATAGGGCAGGTGGATGGTGCATCCAGCCTGCCATTGTGCTTTGCGTCGGGGCTTTATCCTAGAAACGGCAGTTGGACATCTCTAGCGGGTAGAGCGCAGTCAACTGCCGCTTCAAGGTTTATGGCAGGCGAAAGCGGTTCACGCTGCCAGATAGTTCAATCGCTTGGTCGTGCAGGCCTTGTGCGGCGGCGGCGGATTCTTCTACCAGCGCGGCATTTTGTTGCGTCATGCGGTCAAGTTCTGACACGGCGGTGTTGACTTGTCCTATGCCCGCGCTTTGCTCGGCCGTGGCGTTGGTGATTTCGGTGATCAAGGAGTGGACTTCTTGCACTGAGGCCACCATTTTTTCGATCGTTGCCCCAGCATCTTGTACTTGGGTGGCGCCGGCCTCTACTTGCTCTACAGAGGCTTGGATGAGGGACTTGATCTCGCGCGCGGCTTGGGCGGAGCGTTGGGCCAGGGTGCGAACTTCTCCCGCTACTACCGCAAAGCCTCGACCTTGTTCACCAGCGCGTGCGGCCTCTACCGCAGCGTTCAGTGCCAGGATGTTGGTTTGGAAGGCAATGCCGTCAATGACGGTAATGATGTCGGCAATTTTCTTGGATGCATCGCTGATGCCGTTCATGGTGCTGACCACTTGTGCAACGGCTTTGCCGCCTGCAACGGCCACTTGGCTTGCGGTGGTGGCGCAGGTGGCCGCTTGGCGTGCGGCTTGGGCGTTTTGTGTAACGGAGCTGGTGAGTTGCTCCATGCTGGAGGCGGTTTTCTCCAGGTTGGCGGCAGCGTTTTCGGTGCGACTGCTCAAGTCTTGGTTGCCCGACGCGATTTGCTCGCTGGCCTGTGCCAGTTGGTCGGTAGCACTGCGCACGGTACGCAAGGTGGTGGTCAGGTCTTGCGACATGGTTTGCATGGCTTGCAGCAAGTCGCTGATTTCGTTGTTGCCCTGCACTTGTATGGTGTGCGTCAAATCACGTTCAGAAATGGCGCGTGCAATTTCTATGGCTTTGGACAGTCCGCCCGCAATAGACCGGGTGACCCGGCGCATCAGCAGCAGATTGATGGCCAGGGCAATACTGACGGCGATCAATGTTTGCCATAGGCTGGCCATGAAGCTGGCACGCAGGTCGTCTGTGTACACCCCGGAGCCCACGATCCAGTCCCAGGGCTTAAAGGCTTTGACGTAGGACACTTTGGGGGCCGGGTCTTTTTGCCCAGGCTTGGGCCATTGGTAGGCCACGGTGCCACCGGCTTCGCTTTCGGCTGCTTTTTGGCTGAACAGGACAAACACAGCTTTGCCATCGGGGTCTTTGATTTGTGAGCCGTCTTTGCCGTTGAGGTCTTTGCGTATGGGATGCATCACCACCTGGGCTTTGCTGTCTTGCAGCCAGAAATACTCAGAGCCTGAGTAGCGGGCGGCATCCAGCGCCTGTTTGGCCAGGGTTTGTGCCTGATCGCGGGTGTGGCTGCCAGCGGTCTCCAGCTGGTGGGCCCATTGCAAGATCGAGTGTGCAACTTCTACGTTTTGCCTGACTGCCAGCGCGCGCGCGGAGGCGTTGAGCGTGTATTTTTCCCAAATGGCAAAACCGGTAACCAGCAACAAAATCAAGGTGCTGACGGCTGTGATCAATCGCAGTTGGTTGCGTATGCTTCCCCACTGGATGGTGGGTGTTTTGGGGCTGGATGTCATGGTGTGAAGCTTGATGTGCAGAAGTTGGAAGCGTTAGCGGCTGTGTAAGCAAACACTTAGCCGTTTGCACCACTCTAGGGACACCCTAATTTGCACACTATTGGTGCATTCACCTACAAGCAACACGTTGCGCAATGGCTTGCGCTAACGCCCGCTGCGCGCCAGATAACGCTTGCGCCAAAACACCACCACCAGGGCCAGTGCAGTGGCAGTCATACCCGCCATGGCCCACCAAAAGCCGTCTTGTTTGTGCACCAGCGGAATAAAGTCAAAGTTCATGCCGAAGATGCCTGCAATGAGGTTCAGGGGCAAAAACACGGCGGTCAGGGCCGTTAGCGTGCGCATGATGTCGTTGGTGCGGTTGCTTTGCACCGAAAAGTGCATTTGCACAGCGGTTTCGGTGTTTTGCTCGAGGCGGCGCACATGGTGCACCACACGCTCAATGTGTTCTAGCACGTCGCGGCTGCGCACTTTGAGCAAGTCGAGTTCTTTGGGGCCAGTGGGGGTGTTGGGTGGGGCCCAGCCTTCCAGGGCTTCAATCCAGTCGCGTATGGCGGCGCGTTGGTCTTCGCAGATTTCGTCCAGGTGGTGCAGCGTCATGCGGGCGTCCAGCAGGGCGCTCCAGTTGTTAAACCGGGTGTGGGGCTTGAGGAGTTCGTCTTGCCAGTGGTCTAGCTGGCGTGTGAGTTCGCGCCGCAGCTCCAGGTAGCTGTCCACAATCAGGTTGATGATGCGCAGCATAAGGTCGGCCGGGCTGGTGGGCAGGCGGCTGCTGGGCCAAGGGGTGCTGCGGTCTTCTCGTGGCTCGGACGCTTGTGTGGCCAGCAGGCGTGCAGCGTAGGCGTTGCGCACCGCGCAGTCTTGCGGGTGCACTGACAGCAGTACCCGGTCAAACACGGCAAAGCCTACGGGGCGGGTGTCGATGCGGCGCAGCACGGGCGGGCCGCTGCTGCGTTGCATGGCAGCATTGGTTGTCAGCGTGGCGCTGGCTTGTTGGGCAGTGGCTTGTGTGGTGGCGGTGGTCAGGCGGCGAAACACCAGCAGGTCGTATTGCGCGGTGTAGTCGTAACGTGAGGGCAGCTGGGTGTTGAGCAGGTCAGAGATGTGCAGGTCTACCAGCGGCACCCCTGCTAAGGTGTGCAAAGTGTTTTGGATGTCACTGATTTGCGACTCGAACGCTGCCTGGGCGCAGGCGATCCACAGCGTGCCTTCGGGCGGCAGTTGGGCGGGCAGGGCGGGTAGTTCTTGCACGCCGCTGCTGTGGATGAGAAAAATGCGCATTCAGGCTCCTGGAGGGTGATTTTTAAGCCAAAAACGCGCTGTGCCTTACTAAATCAAGCACTTGTAGCTATCACTTTTGAAGCAATTTGGCGGCGTCGCGGGCAAAGTAGGTCAGCACACCATCGGCCCCTGCGCGTTTGAAAGCCAGCAGGCTTTCCATCATGACGGCGTCGTGATCCAGCCAGCCATTGGCGGCGGCGGCTTTGAGCATGGCGTATTCGCCGCTGACTTGGTAGGCAAATGTGGGCACCCTGAATTCGTCCTTGACGCGGCGCACCACGTCCAGGTAGGGCATGCCGGGCTTGACCATCACCATGTCTGCGCCTTCGGCGATGTCAATGGCGACCTCGCGCAGGGCTTCATCCGTGTTGCCGGGGTCCATTTGGTAGACCTTTTTGTTGCTTTTGCCCAGGTTGCCGGCCGAGCCCACGGCATCGCGAAACGGGCCGTAAAACGCGCTGGCATATTTGGCGCTGTAGGCCATGATGCGGGTGTGGATGTGGCCGTGGGCCTCGAGGGCGTCGCGTATCAAACCAATGCGCCCGTCCATCATGTCGCTGGGGGCCACGATGTCCACGCCCGCTTGCGCTTGCACCAGTGCCTGGGCGCACAAGGCGCGCACGGTTTCGTCGTTCAGGATGTAGCCAGTCTCGTCAATCAAGCCGTCTTGCCCGTGGGTGGTGTAGGGGTCTAGCGCTACATCGGTCATAAGCCCCAGGCCCGGAAACTCGGCTTTTAGTTTGCGCACCACGCGCGGCACCAGCCCATTGGGGTTGGCGGCTTCTGCGCCATCGGGCGTTTTCAGGCTGGCATCCAGCACCGGAAACAAAGCCATCACCGGAATGCCGAGCTTTACGCAGTCTTCTGCTACGTGCAGCAGCAAGTCCAGGCTCAAGCGCTCCACACCGGGCATAGACGCCACGGCCTCGCGGCGGTTGCTGCCGTCCAGCACAAACACGGGGTAGATCAAATCGTGCACCGTCAATGCATGTTCACGCACTAGGTTGCGGGTGAAGGCATCGCGGCGCAAGCGGCGGGGACGGTTATGGGGGAAGGGGGCAGGGCTTGAAAAGTGCATGGCAGAAATTCTGCCTGAGAAGACCAGCCCCTGGTTTGCTGGACTGTGCAGTGAACGCAAGTGCAGCAAAACCTTTTGTGCGCAGCGCTTGCGCACACGCCAGATGCAACCTTATGCATGTTGTAGCTGGCACCTGCCTGACACCCGGGTAAATCACAGGGGAAAACATTTTGTAACTCGATGTGTCTGGTGATACATTTCGTTCTGGGCAGCCTGCTGCCTCCCGCTTTTCCTCCCTGAGCGGGGCCTTGGATTGCAGCACTGCATGACAGGCTTACAAGCCCGGCGTTTGCCGGGCTTTTTTTTGCCCACATCCCCAAGAATTTGGGTAAGCACCAGGGAGTTATGCAGAGCTTCCCTGGCTATATCGCGCAGGCCCTATACACTGCCCGCATGCTCTGGATCAAAGCCCTGCACATTGTTTTTGTGGCCAGCTGGTTTGCTGGTTTGTTTTACCTGCCGCGCATTTACGTCAATTTGGCGCAAGTGGCGCCTGGCTCGGTGGCCGAACGCGACCGCCTTTTGCTCATGGCCCGCAAGCTTTTGCGCTTTACCACCTTGCTGGCAGTGCCCGCCATAGGCTTTGGCCTGTGGTTGTGGATGGTGTACGGCATAGGCCGAGGCCCCGGTAATGGCTGGATGCACGCCAAACTGGCTGTGGTGCTGCTGGTGGTGGGTTACCACCACGCCTGCGCCGTGCTGCTGCGCAAATTGGCCAATGGCACCAGCCGCCGCAGCCATGTGTGGTTTCGGTGGTTCAACGAAGTGCCCGTGGTGTTGTTGCTGATCGCGGTGGTGTTGGTGGTGGTCAAGCCGTTTTAAGTGCTGTTAGCGGCACGGGCTTTGCATACATCGGCGCAATGCTGCAACACCACAAAACCTCTGCCTGGCCCCTGGCGCTGATCTACGGCGCCTTGGTGGTGTTTGCCACTTTGTTTCCTTTTACTGGCTGGCGTGCCCAAGGCATAGACCCTTGGGTGTTCTTGATGGCGCCTTTGCCCCCACCTTATTGGACGGGGTTTGACGTTACCGCCAATTTGTTGGGCTATGCCCCTCTGGGTTTTCTATTGGCGCTGGCTTTGCTGCGCACCGGCTGGAGCGGTAAAACTGCCTGGGTCATAGCCACCTTGACGGGTGCGCTGCTGTCTTTGGTACTAGAGTTTTTGCAAATTTACCTGCCGCGCCGGGTGCCTTCTAATTTGGATTTGCTGCTCAACGCCAGCGGGGCGCTGTTGGGTGCACTGACTGCCTGGGCGCTGGAACGCTGGGGCGCTATAAACCGGTGGAGCGACTTTCGGGCGCGCTGGTTTATGGCGGATGACCGGGGCGCATTAGTGCTGTTGGCAATGTGGCCCCTGGCTCTGTTGTTTCCGGCTTCCATTCCATTTGGCTTGGGGCAGGTGTTGCAGCGCCTTGAGCTGGCCGTGGCAGAGGTGCTGACAGGCACTCCCTTTATCGAATGGCTGCCTGTGCGCGACATGCCCAGCGATCCTTTGTCCCCCAGCGGCGAACTGTTGTGCGTGGCCTTGGGCCTACTGGTGCCTTGCCTACTGGGCTACGGCGTGATTCGCCACCGGGGGCGCCGAGCCGCTTTTGCTTTGATGGTGTTGGTGCTGGGCGTGGTGGTGACAGCGCTGTCCGCCGCCCTCAGTTGGGGCCCCGTGCACGCTTGGAACTGGCTGGGCGCACCCGCCCGCGTGGGCGTGGGTGCTGCCTTGGCTTTGGCGGCGTTGCTACTGGTGGTGCCACCCCGCGCTTGCGCAGCATTGGCCTTGCTGCTGCTGGCATGGCAGCTAGCCTTGCTCAACCAAGCGCCTGCCAGCGCCTACTTTGCACAAACCTTGCAAACTTGGGAGCAAGGGCGGTTTATTCGCTTTTATGGCCTGGGCCAGTGGTTGGGCTGGCTGTGGCCGTATGCCGTGCTGGGCTATTTGCTGCTGCGTGCGTCGCGCAGGCCGCCGCCCGATTGGTCGCACAGTGTTTGACCCTTCTCGCTAGCCAACCCCAAACACCGTGGGCTATTGGCAAAACCTACAATCTTGCGCATGAACGTAACGCCCCCACCCAGCGCTGATGCGCCTGGCTACTACCAGCGCCACATTTTCTTTTGCTTGAACGAGCGCCCGAATGGCGAAGACAGCTGCGCCCACCACCACGCGCAAGCGGGTTTTGACCACTGCAAAGCCCGCATCAAAGCTGCGGGGCTGGCCGGCCCCGGCCAAGTGCGGGTCAACAAAGCCGGTTGCCTAGACCGCTGCGCCGGTGGCCCCGTGGCGGTGGTATACCCCGAGGGCACTTGGTACACCTTTGTGGACACAACAGACATTGACGACATCGTGGACCAACACTTGACCAAAGGCCAGGTGGTAGAGCGTTTGTTGCTACCCCCCGATGTCGGCCGCTGAGCCATGTCAAATGGGCGGCACCGCCCCTAGGGCCTTGAAAACGCCCTAAACAAGACATTTTTAAGCCTTTTTTGCACTATGCCTTAGTAAATCAAGGTGTTTGTGCTATCAAATAAATAGCATGCTGTGAACGCCCATACCGAACCCCTGACCCTGCAAGGCGCCGCCGGAGCCATTGAGGCCCTGCGCGACACAGCCGCCCACCCGCGCGGCGTGGCCGTCATTGCCCACCCGCACCCTTTGCATGAAGGCACCATGCACAACAAAGTGGTGCAGACCTTGGCACGTGCTTTTGTGCAATGCGGCTGGACAGCAGTGCGATTCAACTTTAGGGGCGTAGGTGCCAGCGAAGGCGTGCACGACGGTGGCCGCGCCGAAGCGCAAGACATGCTTGAAGTGCTGCGCCAAGTGGCCCCCCAAGGGCCCATCGCCTTAGCAGGGTTCTCGTTTGGGGCTTACGTCACCACCCACGCCCTGGCTAGCCTGTGGCCCGAGCGCCCACCCGAGCAAGTGGTGCTGGTCGGCACGGCTACCAGCCGCTTCACTGTGGCCCCCTTGCCCACCGAGGCCCATGCCCGCAGTTTGGTTATCCACGGCGAAAACGACGGCACCGTGCCCCTGTCCACCGTGATGGACTGGGCGCGGCCGCAGATACTCCCTGTCACCGTTGTGCCCCAAGTGGGCCACTTCTTTCACGGACAATTGCCCCTGCTTAAAACGCTGGTCGTGCGCCACTTACAGTCGGCCAGCTAAAACCCCGTGTGCGGGCCCATTGCCCGCATGTCCTATCCCTTATCTATATTGCTCTCACAGCCCCATGAAGTCTTTATTGCCCGCGTTCCGCTCGGTTTTGCTCTGTCTTGCGCTTGCCCCCGCCGCCCTGTGGGCACAAATGCAGGCGCCCCAACCGCCCGAAATCGCTGCGCGCACCTACATGCTGCTCGACGTCACCGCCAACCAAGTGCTGGCCGCCAAAGACATTGATGCACCTGTAGAGCAGGCATCGCTGACCAAGCTCATGACCGGCTATCTGGTGTTTGACGCGCTTCGCGCCAAAAAAATCACCCTTGATCAAAAACTCCCCGTCAGCGTCTTGGCCTGGAAGATGCCCGGCTCGCGCATGTTCATCGACCCCAAAATGCAAGTGCCTGTCGATGACTTGCTCAAAGGCATGATCGTGCAATCTGGCAACGACGCCACTGTGGCCTTGGCCGAAGGCGTGGGCGGTACGGTAGAAAACTTTGTCCGCTTGATGAACCAACAAGCCCAGGCCCTGGGCATGAAAAACACCCAATACAAAAACCCCGAAGGCCTGACCGAACCCGGCCACACCACTACCGCGCGCGACCTGGGCATTTTGGCCAGCCGCTTGATGAAAGACTTTCCGGAGTACATGCACTACTACTCCACCAAGCAATACAGCTACCCCGGCACCCCACCCACTAACAGCAACAACCGCAACTCTTTGTTGTTCCGTGACCCCACAGTGGACGGCCTCAAAACCGGTCACACCGCCGCAGCGGGCTATTGCCTAGTGGCAACAGCCAAACGCGACTTTCCCGGTGTGGGCCAGCGTCGCCTGATCTCCATCGTGCTCGGCGCTGCTAGCGAAAACGCCCGCGCCAACGAAAGCCAAAAACTCTTGAACTGGGGCTACACCGCTTTTGATGCTGTACGCCTGTTTGACGCCAACCAACCCGCCGCCACCCCTCAAGTCTGGAAGGGCCAAGCCGACACCCTCTCGTTGGGCCGTGCCGAGCCCATCGTGGTGGCGGTGCCTGCTGGCAGCGCGTCCAAAGTCAAAACCCAAATCATCCACCCCGCGCCCTTGATTGCACCATTTACCAAAGGCCAGGCAGTCGGCAGCATCAAAGTCCTGTATGGCGAACAAACCTTGGTAGAAGTCCCCCTAGTCGCCTTGGAGGCCGTTGAGCAAGCCGGCATTTTTGGCCGCGCTTGGGACGCCATTCGCCTTTGGATCCAGTAACGGGCATTAACTCCAACGGGGCAAGCACCTGCTACAAGGGGTGCGCCAAATGAGCGCCCACAAGGCTTGCCCCCCACCCCGGTTCCTGCTACATTAGAAGGCTTTTCGGAATTTCCGAAGGGATTCACGTTTTCGTTTCACGAAGTTTTTACGTTTAGGGACGTATTTCAATGCCAACCATCAATCAACTGGTCCGTCAGGGGCGCGAGGTCGAAAAGACCAAGTCCAAGAGCCCTGCGATGGAAAACTCTCCACAGCGTCGTGGCGTGTGCACCCGTGTGTACACCACCACACCTAAAAAGCCTAACTCCGCTCTGCGTAAGGTTGCCAAAGTGCGCCTGACCAACGGTTTTGAGGTCATCTCCTACATCGGCGGCGAAGGCCACAACCTGCAAGAGCACAGCGTAGTGCTGGTGCGCGGTGGTCGTGTCAAGGACTTGCCCGGTGTGCGTTACCACATCGTGCGTGGTTCGCTCGATTTGCAAGGCGTGAAAGACCGCAAGCAATCGCGCTCCAAGTACGGTGCCAAAAAGCCTAAGGCCAAGTAAGCCCTGCGCTTGTTGTCAAAAATTTTCGGTGCTGTCTCCCGCGTGGCGCGGTGGTGCAGCGTAGTGACCCCAAACGCAAATGTTTTGCGCGGGTCGAGTAAGTGGGAGTCCTTCATTGGCTCTCGCGGTGTCTGAAAAGACGCCAACTGAAGCAAAGATAGAGGTAAAAAATGCCACGTCGTCGCGAAGTCCCCAAACGTGAAATCCTGCCGGACCCTAAGTTCGGCAACGTAGAGCT
>Ga0315907_10004590_pt1 | contig 15453 bp, 10 predicted proteins | sample LakEriMetagenome_3_FD_203525 | JGI IMG/M metagenome (GOLD analysis project Ga0315907, IMG submission 203525) | Freshwater fungal communities from buoy surface, Lake Erie, Ohio, United States - Buoy 12 MA123 | ecosystem: Environmental > Aquatic > Freshwater > Lake > Lake biofilm | place: USA... | reverse complement strand
TACACACCGTTTTTTGCACCGAACCCGCCACCCACATCGGGAGTAATAGTGCGTACATCTTCTTTAGCAAGACCAAGAGCCGCTGCTAAGCCGTCACGCGCACCGTGTGCGCCTTGGCTACATGCCCACTGCGTCAGCCGCTTGCCGTCCCATGTTGCTGCTGCTGCACGTACTTCCATGGGTGCTGGTGCAACACGTTGATTCTCAATTGCTAGTTCGACGACCACTTCGCAATTGGCGAAAATAGATGGGTCTGCCGGAGTGGGCAAGGTAAAGACGACGTTTGTTTTTGCTTCAGGGAATAACACTGTTGTATCGGTGAGCGCATCGGCAACATCGAGCACTGCAGGTAATGGGTCGTAATCAACCACAACAGTTTCTGCTGCGTCAATGCCTTGTTCCTTGGTCTCACTAATAATCATCGCGATGGGGTCGCCAACAAATCGCACAACGTCAATTGCTAAGAAGGGGCGTCGCATATCTTGATTCAACAAAGGTATTGAAGGCTTCGCTGGTTCCATGTCAACATCAGCTGCAGTTAGGACCGCAATAACACCTGGCATCGACAATGCTTCACTCGCATCGATGCCGGTGATTTTTGCGTGTGCCATTGAAGAGCGCACGAAGGAAATATGCCGTGCCCCGGGCAGATTGAGGTTGGCAATATAAGTACCTTTGCCAGTCAGAAAACGGGGATCTTCGATGCGGGTTACGCGATTTCCTAAAATGCTCACCCCTGCATTCTGTCAGGGTGTTCACCCCCACGAATGACCGCAAAATGGCTCGAGCGCACACAATAAGGCAGCCCCAGAGACTGTGTATCACCGGTGATACACTCGCCAGCATGAAGGAAATTACCGTGAGAGAACTGCGCAACAACGGATCCGCGGTCATCAACCGCGTGTTGTCGGGTGAGAGCCTCTTGGTTACGCGAGATGGCGCTGAGGTTGCAGAACTGCATCCGGTACATCAACGGCCCACCCACATGAGTGTCTTGAGAAAAAAGTGGCAGGGTCTTCCCTCGCTCGACCCTGTGGCATTGCGTGGCGATATTGACTCCATCATCGATCAGAGCATCTCGTGAGCACTGACGCCGATGGGCTGCTTGACACCAGCACTCTGATCTTGCTGAATGAATTGGCCGATGAAGTTCAATTGCCAGAATTTCCCGTCATCAGCAGCATCACACTTGCCGAACTTTCCGTTGGGCCACTTGTTGCCAAAACAGAACACGAACGCAAAGTACGACAACTTCATTTGCAGCTTGCAGAGAGTGAATTCGATTCGCTTCCCTTCAATGAATCTGCTGCGCGCATTTATGGCGGAATTGCAGCCGAACTCCGCAATAGTGGAAGCAAGAGAAAAGCTCGCGCTTTTGACACGTTGATTGCTGCAATAGCTATTGCGCACCAACTGCCTCTGTACACAGTGAACCCCAGTGAATTTGCTGGAATTTCTGATTTAGATGTGCGGGCAGTTACCCACCCACAGCACCCGTAACGCCGCACCCTCAGGATGGGCCAGAGAACATCCCACGGTACGTTTCAGGAACACCCATCACAGGGTCATCTTCATAACGAGCAATTTCTGCACGACCCACAACACTCCAGTGCACTTCGTCGGGCCCATCGGCCAAACGCAATGTGCGCTGACTGGCGTACATACGCGACAGAGGCGTCCACTGTGAAACACCCGTTGCTCCGTGCATTTGAATTGCTTCGTCGATAATTTGACAAACGCGCTGAGGAACCATTGCTTTCACAGCACTTACCCATACACGTGCTTCAGCGTTGCCAAGTGTGTCCATTGCTTTTGCAGCACGTAACACCATGAGGCGACACGCCTCAATTTCAATACGTGCTTTGGCAATGACTTCAGGGTTTTTACCGAGTCGTGTGAGCGGCTTTCCGAATGCTTCACGATGCAAACCGCGGCGCACCATGAGCTCGAGAGCGCGCTCTGCTGCACCAATAGAACGCATGCAGTGATGAATGCGTCCTGGTCCGAGGCGAACCTGTGAAATTTCAAAACCACGACCCTCTCCGAGGAGAATATTGTCTTTGGGAACACGCACATCGTTGAAACGTAAATGCATGTGACCATGGGGCGCATCGTCTTCACCGAAGACATGCATTGCACCAAGTATTTCCACACCTGGAGTATTCATAGGAACAAGAATTTGTGATTGGCGACGATGCGGCGGGCCATCGGGGCTGGTCATGACCATCACAATCATAATTTTGCAGCGTGGGTCACCAGCACCTGAGATATAGAACTTCTCACCGTTGATGAGCCACTCATCACCATCGAGCACTGCAGTAGTGGCAATGTTCTTTGCATCAGATGACGCAACATCTGGTTCGGTCATTGCAAAAGCAGAACGAATCTCACCTTGCAGCAATGGTTCAAGCCATTCCTTTTTCTGCGCCGGCGTACCAACACGCTCAAGCACTTCCATGTTGCCGGTATCAGGCGCTGAACAGTTCAAGCACTCTGAAGCCAAGGGGTTCTTACCCAACTCAGTTGCTATGTAGGCATAGTCGAGGTTTGACAGACCTTCACCAGTTTCGGCATTTGGCAAGAAGAAGTTCCACAAGCCATTTGCCTTCGCTTTATCTTTCACAGACTGCAAAAGCTCAAGTTGACCTGGTGCGTAGCCCCAGCGGTCGGCACGCCCTTCGCCAAGGGCATAGAACTCTTCGGTAATGGGGTCTACCTCGTTTGCAATGAACTCTTTTACTGCTTCATATAAAGGCAACACGTGCTCGGACATTGCCAAGTTCATGGCATCGTCTGTGGCTATTCCTGAATGCATCCCCGGCTTTGGCATCTTTTCCCCTCACATATTCGCGACTAAAACCCAAATTCCTTGGGTACATAGGAAATACTACTGATATGCGCCGAAACCTCTTAGCCGTAGCCGTAGGTAGTTTTATTTCCTTCACCGGAATCATGCATTTTGCTTCTCCGAGTTTCTTTAACGACATTGTTCCCCCGTGGCTCCCCTTCAGCAACAGTTTTTGGACCTACGCCAGTGGTCTGGCCGAAATCATTGTGGGTGGGCTCATTTTGCGGCCTTCTACACGCAAATGGGGCGGCTACGCGCTCATCGCGCTTCTTGTTGCCGTCTACCCCGCCAACTTGTACATGACCTGGGACTGGCGCAATCGCTCAGGAGGTGAGCAATTCATTTCTTGGGCTCGTCTGCCACTGCAGTTTGTGATGATTGCTGTTGCATTGCGAGTTGCGCGGCAAGCGCAGCAAAAACAAGTGAGTTAGAAGTTATTTAGCCTTGCCCAAGATGCCATTCACGGCATTGCGTAATGAGTCGATACCAACACCGCTCGATGCGCTCACCCACATCACATCTTTTTGCGCCACTTCGCAACCTGCTGCTAAATCACGCTTGCGTGTTTCACGCTTCGACGACTTCACCTTGTCATGCTTGGTAGCAACAATGGTATGTGGAACTTCATTTTCGCGAAGATGTTCCAGCATTTGAACATCGAGTTTGGTCGGCCCAATTTCACCATCGACCAAGACAAAAACCATTTCGAGTTCTTCACGCTCAAGCAAGTAGCCAACAATCATCTTTTCCCAACCCGCACGAATACGGCCAGGCACTTTTGCATAGCCATAACCCGGCAGGTCGACGATGGTTCCCTTGCTTGGTGTTTCAAACAAGTTAATGAGTTGAGTGCGCCCAGGAGTGTTCGACACTTTGGCGAGTTGCTTACGGTTTGCAAGAGCATTGATGAGCGACGACTTGCCCACATTTGAGCGCCCAACAAAAGCAACTTCCACAGGCGACTCGGGCAATGTAGACATGTTGGACGCCGAGGTTACGAAAGCAATTTGAAGCGGCGAAGTCACACAATGAGTTTACGCCAGCATTTTTCGATTATTCCTGATGGCTTAATGAATAACGCCTGGCGACCGTTGCCACATGAGAGATGCATCAAAACTCAAGGTGTAATCGGGAATGAACTCAATCACTACGCGATGAGGTGAATCGAGGAACTTTTCAAACTCTTGAGCAGCCGATGGGCTCTCGGGGCGAATATAGGCTGCGAACTCTGGGTAGAACCAGTCTTTGACATCACGACCGGTATGCACAATGCAATTTCCTTTGTAAGAGACCGTTTTACCGCCACCAATTTTGCTCCCAGTGCTGGTGATGCAAATTGATGCACGTGGGTGGCGCCGAATGGCAGAAATGCGCTTGCGAGTTTCGGCTGCTGTCATCCAGATCTTGCCGTCTTTTGGCATAAACGCCATCACCACACCAAAAGGATCACCTGCTTTATTGACCCACATGAAAACACACTCGCGTTGCGATGCAACAAGTTGTGCCTCAAGTTCAGGAGTGAGAGCGCAGGCACTGAGATCTTCATAATTTTCCGACATGAGCACAGAGTAACATCGGCATTTGCCTCATTTGGCCAGTTTTCACCTGAAGGACCCACCCTCAAAAGTGGGTCGAACCCAGCCCATCGGCAAGAATAGAAACATGGCAGTTGCAACTTCGGCTCAACAAAGCATCGTTACTCTCGACCTTGAAGGAGTACTGGTTCCTGAAATTTGGATTGCGGTTGCCGAGAGCACTGGCATTACAGAACTTCAACGCACTACACGCGATGAGCCCAACTATGACCTCCTCATGAAAGGTCGTATTGAAATTCTCCATCAACACGGCCTCACCATGAGCCGCATTGAAGAAGTAATTGCCGGCCTGTCGCCACTCCCCGGCGCAGTGGAGTTTCTCGACGAATTGCGCACGCGCACACAAGTGATCATTCTTTCCGACACCTTCGAACAGTTCGGTCGTCCACTCATGAAATTGTTGAATTGGCCCACACTTTTTTGCCATCGCCTCATTGTGGAAAATGACCGCATTGTCGATTTCGAATTGCGCCAAGCCGACCAAAAACGTCTGGCGGTGAATGCATTTAAGGGCCTGAACTATCGCGTAGCAGCTGCAGGCGACTCGTACAACGACACCGCAATGCTCGGCGCAGCCGATGCTGGGTTTCTTTTTCATGCTCCAAGCAACATCACTGCAGAGTTTCCACAGTTTCCCGCGCTGAACACCTACGACGAGTTATTTACGCATCTCACTACAGCATTGAACTGTTAGTAAGTAAAGATTTAGGGCTTGTAGGTCGACAAGAAATTTCCCAAGCGCTCAATGGCTTCAACCAAATCTGCCGCCCATGGCAAGGTAACAATGCGTAAGTGATCGGGCGTTGGCCAGTTGAAGCCAGTTCCCTGCACTACAAGTACGCGTTCCGCACGCAGGAAATCGAGCACAAACTTGCGGTCGTCGACAATGGGGTACACCTCGGGGTCGAGGCGTGGGAAAACGTATAACGCACCTTTTGGTTCAACACACGTCACCCCAGGAATACTGCGCAAAGTGTTCACTGCAGCATCGCGTTGTTCCAGCAATCGCCCGCCGGGAAGTACAAGATCGCGAATACTTTGACGGCCGCCTAACGCTGTTTGAATTGCATGCTGTGCTGGAACGTTGGCACACAGGCGCATGTTGGTGAGCATGCTGACGCCTTCAATGTAACTTGCTGCGTGTCGGCGTGGACCCGTCATCACCATCCAGCCCGAACGAAAGCCCGCAAGGCGATACGCCTTTGACAAACCATTGAAAGTGATGGTGAATACATCGGGAGCGATTGTGGCAAAGGTTGTATGCACAGCATCGTCGTACAAAATTTTGTCGTAAATTTCATCGGCCATCACAATGAGCCCATGCTCTACTGCGAGGTCGGCAATTTTTCGCAACACTTCAGGGCTGTACACAGCGCCCGTGGGGTTGTTGGGGTTAATAATGACAATTGCTTTTGTGCGCTTCGTAATTTTCGAGCGCATGTCTTCAATGTCGGGCATCCAGCCACTTGACTCGTCGCATAGGTAATGCACGGGTTTACCACCCGACAAACTAGTTGCGGCGGTCCACAATGGGTAGTCGGGAGCGGGAATGAGCACTTCATCGCCCTCGTCGAGCAATGCATTAAGTGCTACTTGAATGAGTTCGCTCACACCATTACCAAGCCACACATCGTCAACATCGGTAATGTCGATGCCACGCTCTTGGTAATGCTGCACAACCGCCGTGCGAGCAGACACTAAGCCTTGAGAATCGGAATAGCCCTGCGACGTGGGCAAGTTACGTACAACCTCAACCAAAATTTCTGGCGGTGTTTCAAAGCCAAAAGGCTGAGGGTTGCCAATATTCAATTTGATGATGCGATGACCTTGGGCCTCAAGACGCTTTGCTTCATCGAGCACTGGGCCACGAATGTCGTACAACACATTTGCCAATTTGTGAGATTGCATGATGTCTTTTGGCATGGTGTGTTTCCTTATAGGGGCGTTCAATGTCTCCCCTCACACTACGTCAGGCACTTCTCAAAATGCCCCTTATTTATGCCGCAGAGGTCTCGAGGAACTCCACCCAGTTGCCGTCGGGGTCTTCCACCATGGCAATGGTGACACCTGGGCGAATGGTGACGGGCGCTATTGCCACGTTGTAGCCAGCGGCTGCGCACTTATCGGAAATTTCCTGCAAATTGGTGACGTACATGGTGAAATATCGGTACCCGAGCGCCCCAGTAATGCCACCCTTTGCGGCAGCCGACAAATTGCCAGGCGCATGAATGATTTTGAGAAGTGAGGTACCACACAAGAGTCGGTACATTTTTGCTCCGCCCGGCATGGGCATTTCGCCCTGCAATGGGAACCCTAAAAGATCTCGGTAAAAGGCCAATGCTTTATCGGCGTCGCTCACCACAATGCCAAGGTCGATGGAGTCTTTCGAAAGCTGCACAAGAGTCATGAGCCAACCTTAGGCGTTCAGAGCTTGCGCTAATTGTTCAAGAGTGACTTCCATATTTGCCTTGTTGTGGCTTGCTCTGTCGGACACCCCGCTGACCAACTTGCCCAACTTGTCTTGCCATGTCTTACGGTGATCAACCCAGCTATGGGTAACGCGAGAGCCGCTTGCTGTCGGCTCAATTTCATAAACCCAGTCACACCAATTTGCACCCATCACGGTGAGGGCAAACGAAAACTTGCGAGGCTCATCACAGGCATTCACTACGACTTTTGTTTTCCAAGATTTCTTACCGTTTTTATTTTTTCCAGCGAAGTGCGCTCCTACAGCAGCGCCAGTAGCGCCTTTCACCCAAGTGCCGCCACGGTTTTCAGGCGACCACTCACCCATTCTCGGAAGATCGGTGACGAGTTTCCACACCTCTTCGGGTGTTGCTGAAACATCGCGCGAAACTGAGACGGGGGCAGTTGACATTTACTTATTATGCCATAAGTGGCATCACCATAATTTTGGTGTGACGCTCAGGCTGCGACAAGTCAGTAAATGCTTGCGCTATATCATCGAGCCCCACTTGGCCGGTCACCATCGGCGAAACATCAATAGTGCCTTCAGCAATGAGGTGCATTGCTTGTTCAAATTCTTGAGGACTATAGGTAACAACGAACTGCAATGTGAGTTCTTTTAAGACACCAAATACTGGTTGAAATGTGTCGGGCTCCATACACAAACCAACCACAACAATTTTTGTTTCACGCGGCACGTCACGCATCACCGTATTAATGAGGCCCGGAACACCTACTGCTTCAAACACAACGAGTGGCTGCTTGCCATCGTGTTGTTGCCATGCCGAGACAACATCTTCCTCTCTTGGGTCAACCACAAGATCGGCTCCCATTGCTGGGGAGTAATCGGAAGCTATGACCGGAGAAATGCCTATGATTTTCAAGCATGCAATGAGCGTCAGCCCCACTGGCCCACAGCCGATAACGACCGCGCTTTGACCTTGCTTAATTCCTGATGCATTGACCGCGTGCAGACCTACTGCCAGTGGTTCTGTGAGCGCTGCATTCACTGCAGTGACGCCCGTTGGCACGGGAACAAGAAGTTCATTTGATAGCACCATGCGCTCGCCATAGGCACCAGCAACACTGTTGGAAAACGACAAGCTCTGGCGCTCACCGTTGCGAACAAGCACGGGCATTGAGGTAACGAGAGTTCCTGGTTTTGGCCCAGTTGTGCGCGGGCCCCACTCTAAAACTTCCCCACAAAACTCATGGCCCATGTGTACATCACGCGAGAGATCGACCGGCGGCCTCTTCGTTACGCCATTCATCTCGCTACTCAACGCAAGAAAGTTTGCACCATGATGCACGAAGTGCAGATCGGAGCCACAAATGCCACATGCATGCACAGCGACCAACACTTCGCCTTCACCAGGAACTGGCTCGGCGAAAGTATCAACCACCATATGACCCGAACGCAACACAGCAGCTTTCATATGAAAACCTTAGTCAGAATCATCGGAGTCGTCGTCGCCTACGACAACAACTCGTACCGATGTGCCACACTTAATTTGTTTTGGATCGGCGCACTCTTCCACTCCAGCTTCATTCACTGCGGCGACATAGTACCTATAGGTACCAGGGGTCACGGTGAATGAGGTTGTCGTTGGCAGCGTGTTATTCCTCGGAAAAATCGTTGTCCTTGTTTTACATACTTCTGGAACTCCTGTACAGTAAGCCAAGAAGTACTTAGTGAGCGGAGCGCCACCCGTATCAAGCGGTGCCCTCCAACTCAAAGCCAACGATTGAACCCCTGCGGAACTGGTCAATTGGGAGGTCAAGTTCGTCACACTCTTCGGCGGTACCTGCGGAATCGCAACAACCTCTGCCGAATACCTACCCTTGCCAGCTGCATTGGATGCAGTGGTACGGAACTTGTACTGCGTACCTATGGCGAGGCCTTCAATACGTGTTGTTCGGTAGTCATAGGCCGCACTAGACCAAACTGAAGTGCCCACCCTTGCCCACTCCACGTCATACTGAGTAATTTCCGATCCACCGTCTGTTTCCGGTGCAACGAACTTCCACTCAAGTTCAATAGCACCGTCTCGAGTGGAAGAGGCAGTAGCGGTTGGTGCACCAGGAACTGTACGTGCTGTGGCGATGGCATCCAGCGATTCCGCCGAATACGCACCTTGACCTGCAATATTTTTCGCAGCTATACGGAATGTGTATTCAACGCCTTGTGTGAGGCCAGTGACCTTGACTGAAGTACCTGTGCTCACTCCATCAGCAAACACAACATAATCGGTATTTTCTGTTGCATATTCAACTACGTAGTCGGTGATTTCCGAACCACCATTGAATGCTGGCGCGGTCCATGAAACATCGATACCTATTGTGTTGTCGGCAACTGCTCGAACGCTCGTCGGTGCATTAGGCACCGTGCGAGGCGTAAACGCAGAAGAAGTTGCTGCGGTACCAGTACCGGCAAGGTTTACTGCAGCAATTTTGAATGTATATGCCGTGCCATTCGTCAGCCCGGTCACGATAATTCCTGCAGTTGCAGAAGGGCTATGAGCAAATGTTGAACACGATGATCCCACACATGACTGCACTACATAGTCAGTAATGGCAGCACCATTACTTGCCGGTGCGGTCCATGAAAGAGTTACCTGACCATTGCCTACCGTTCCCTCAATATTCGTCGGAGTACCCGCCACTGCACGTGGAGTAGCAGCTGCTGATCTTGTGGAGTAGTTGCTTGATCCCGCAGCGTTTACTGCAGCAACTTGGAAAGTATATGCGGTGCCCTTAACGAGCCCAGCTACTTTGGTTGACGTATCGGTTGATAGCGAACGTGACACTGTGGTACACGTATTTGAAATGCATGACTGCAATGTGTAGTCAGTAATGGAAGCACCGCCATTATTGGTCGGTGCCGACCACAACACATCAACGCCACCCGTATTGTCGGCAGTCGCCATTACGCCTGTCGGCGCATCGGGAACCGTACGAGGAGTAATTGATGTAGACGCCGTGGAGTACGGGCCATCGCCTGCAATGTTTTTCGCAGCAACCTGGAAGGTATACGTCGTGCCGTTGGTGAGGCCTGTAACGGTGGCAGAAGTTCCTGTTCCGGGTCCATCGTTAAATGTTGAACACGTGCCACCTGTACATGACTGCACGATGTAGTCGGTAATTGCAGCACCGCCATTACTTGCTGGCGGGGTCCACGACAGCGCTACTTGCTGGTTTCCTACAGTACCCAGTACTGAGAGCGGTGCTGTTGGCACTGTTCGAGGTGTATAGGCGCTAGAAACTACAGCGGTACCTGTTCCGGCAGCATTCTTCGCTGCAACTTGGAAGGTGTATGCCGAACCATTGGTGAGGTTGTTCACCGTGATGGAAGTTTCAGCAGATGCTGTGTGTGCAAAGGCTGTACACGATGAACCCAGACACCACTTCACTTCATAGTCGGAAATTTCATCGCCATTATTTGCTGGCGCGGTCCATGTGAGAGCAACTTGAGCATTTCCAACTACACCTTCAAGGTTTGTAGGTGTTCCTGGTACTGAACGTGGGGTGACACCTGAACCACTTGCTTTTGCAAACAAGCCCGTTCCGGCAACGTTTACTGCAGCGACCTGGAAGGTATAAGAAGTTCCCTTGGTGAGGCCCGTCACCGTTGCTGAAGTACTTGTGGAGGCGGTACGTGTAAATGTGGTGCACGTGGTGCTCAGACACGACTGAACGGTGTAGTCGGTGATAGCTGAGCCGCCGTTGAACTGTGGCGCACTCCATTCCACCACCACACCACCAGTGGAGTTGGCAGTCGCTTTCACACTAGTAGGAGCGTCTGGAACTGTTCGTGGCGTGTAACCAAGTGAAGTGACGTAGCTACTGGTTCCCGCTTCATTCACTGCAGCGACCTTAAAGGTGTAGGTCGTGCCGTTGACGAGGCTTGAGACCATTTGTGATGCTGTTGCAGACGCCTCTCGGGCAACAACAGAACAGGTGGTGCTAATGCACGACTGCACGATGTAATTCGAGATTGCCGAGCCATTAGTTGCAGAAGGAGCTCTCCATGTGAGGGCTACTTGCGTGTTACCTGGTACACCCACAAGATCTGTAGGTTCACCCGTCACCGCACGAGGCGTAGCAGCAGCGGCTGCATTGGCGAACAGACTCGTACCCGCAGCATTCACTGCAGCAACTTTGAATGTATATGCCGTTCCCTTGGTCAGGCCAGTCACTGTTTGTGTGGTAGCAGTTGAGGCAGAACTACGTGCAAACGAGGTACACGTACCACCAACACACGATTGAACGGTGTAGTCGGTAATTGCTGCGCCGCCATTGTCGGTTGGTGCGGTCCATGACACCACTACCCCACCAATGTTATTTGCTGTAGCAGTGGCATTGGTTGGAGCTTCCGCCACGCTGCGTGGCGTGACCTCATTCGATGGAACCGAGTATGAACTTGTTCCAGCAGCATTCACTGCAGCAACCTTAAAGGTGTACGCAGTTCCCTTCACTAAACCTGCAACAGATGCTGCGGCGGTCGCAGATACACCGTCGTCATAGGTGGTGCATGTGCCACCGGTGCAATACTGCACGATGTAGTCGGAAATATTTGCGCCATTTGCACTCGGTGCCGACCACGTAACACCAACTCCACCAGAATTGTTGACCGTTGCCACGACATTGGACGGAGCATTCGATACGCGGCGTGGGTCTACTGGTCCAATAAGTGCCGTTTGAGCACCTGCGCCCGCAACGTTGACCGCACGAACGAGGAAGTTCCACTTGTAGCCCACCATGGTACGTGTGGGAGTTTCAGGCACCGTGTAGGTCAACTGATTACCAGTGGAAATATTGACGCCGTAATTGACGCAGTCAGTTCCACCACAGATAGTCACTTGATAGTCACTAATCGCAGCACCGCCATCAGAAGTTGGTGCGTTCCAATCAATTTTCACTCCGCCAATATTGTTAGCTACTGCAGTGGCATTCGTTGGCACGCCGGGCACGGTGCGTGGGGTGACCTCGCTCGAACGAGCAGAATAACCACCCGTTCTCGCAGCATTCACCGCAGCAACCTGGAACGTGTACGTTGTACCGTTCGTCAACCCCGTCACCGTTGCCGACGTTGCAGACGACACCGCATCACTAAACGTCGTACACGTAGTCGTGCAATACTGCACCACATAATCACTCACCGCAGCACCACCCGTATCCACCGGTGCGGTCCACGTCAAATCAACTCGCCTATCGCCAGGAGTGCCCGCAACACCAGTAGGTGCACCAGCAACCGTACGAGGAGTCACACCACCAGAAGTGGCCTCACCACCCACACCAGCAGCGTTCTTCGCTGCCACTTTGAATGTGTAACTCGTACCATTTGACAATCCCGTCACCGTGATTGTGGTATTCGCCGACGGCTCATGCACAAACTCTGTACACGTCGCACCACGACAAGATTTCACCACATAATCACTGATCGCATCACCATTAGTAGCTGGTGCATCCCACGACAAGTTTGCTTGCTTATCATCAGCAGAAACCATGAAATTCAATGGTGTGCCCGGAACCGCACGCGGCACCACAGCAGGAGACGACTTCGATGAGTACACACCCGTACCAGCAGCGTTCACCGCAGCAACCTGGAACGTATACGCCGTGCCTTTAGTCAACCCCGTCACTTTCACCGATGTTGCTGTGGTGGCTGTGCGAGTAAACGTGGTGCACACATCAACAACACATGACTGCAACGTGTAATCAGATATCGCGTTACCACCAGTGTTAGTTGGCGCGGTCCACGACACATCAACACCACCGGTGTTATCAACTACAGACAAAACTGTGGTTGGTGCATCAGGAGCACGACGCGGGGTGAAAGCACTAGAAGTACCAGCTTCACCGGTACCAGCAGCATTCTTCGCTGCCACTTTGAACGTGTAAGCAGAACCATTCGTCAAACCAGTCACAGTGATACCTGTGTTCGCTGAAGCATCATGAACAAACGTCGTACACGTAGTACTCAAACACGACTGAACCACATAATCACTAATCGCATCACCATTAGTTGCCGGTGCAGTCCATGTCAAAGCCACCTGACCATTACCCAACGTGCCAGAAATACCAGACGGAACACCAGGAACCGCACGAGGAGTCACCGCAGGAGACGACTTCGATGAATAAGCGCCAGTGCCAGCAGCATTCACTGCAGCAACCTGGAACGTATACGCCGTGCCTTTAACAAGACCCGTCACTTTCACCGACGTTGACGTAGAAGCTGTGCGAGTAAAGGTGGTGCACGTTGACGAGATACACGACTGAACCGTGTAATCACTAATCGCGTTACCACCAGTATTCACCGGTGCGGTCCACGACACATCAACACCACCCGTGTTATCGACCACAGAAGTCACACCAGTTGGCGCATCAGGAACCGTACGAGGAGTAACAGCCGACGAACGCACAGAGTATGAACCTTGTCCTGCAGCATTCACCGCAGCAACTTGGAAGGTATAGGCAGTGCCATTGGAGAGACCTGTGACAGTTGCACTCGTAGCAGCAGATGCAGTGCGAACAAATGTTGAGCAAGAGTCACTGATGCAATATTGAACGGTGTAATCGGTAATCGTATTTCCACCGATGTCGGTAGGGGCCGACCACGTAAGAGATACCTGACCGTTACCCAAAGTACCGACCACATTTGTTGGCGCACCAGGAACGGTACGAGGGGTAACTGCTGGCGTTGTTGCAGTTGAATATGCACCGGTTCCCGCATCGTTCTTTGCAGCGATTTGGAAGGTGTAGGCCGTGCCCTTGGTAAGGCCAGTAACATTTGCGGAAGTTTCCGTGCTCACACCGTCGGCAAAGGTTGTACAGGTCGTGCTAATGCACGACTGAACAACGTAGTCAGAAATGGCATTGCCACCATTGTCGGTGGGAGCTGTCCATGAAACAGACACTCCACCTTCATTGTTGACAGTTGCTCTAGCGCTTGTTGGTGCACCAGGAACCGTACGTGGAATCACACCGCTAGATGCCGACGAGTAGACGCCAGTTCCAGCAGCATTAACGGCAGCTACTTGGAAGGTGTATGTAGTGCCGTTGGATAGTCCAGTAACTGTTGCTCTGGTATCTGCCGAAACAGCATCAACAAATGTTGTGCAGGTCTCACCGATGCAGGAACGAATGGCATAGTCGGAAACACTATTTCCGCCATTATTCGCTGGAGCGGTCCACGAAAGCTCTACCCGAGCATTACCAGGAGTACCCGCTACGCCAGTAGGGGCATCGGGAACTGTGCGCGGTGTGAAAGCACTAGAAGTACCAGCTTCACCCGTACCAGCAGCATTCACCGCAGCAACCTTGAACGTGTAAGCAGAACCATTCGTCAAACCAGTCACAATAATTCCCGTGTTTGGTGACGCATCATGAACAAACGTCGTACACGTAGTACTCAAACACGACTGAACCACATAATCACTAATCGCATCACCATTAGTGGCCGGTGCAGTCCATGTCAAAGCCACCTGACCATTACCCAACGTGCCAGAAATACCAGACGGAACACCAGGAACCGAACGAGGAGTCACCGCAGGAGACGACTTCGATGAATAAGCGCCAGTGCCAGCAGCATTCTTCGCAGCCACCTGGAACGTATACGCCGTGCCTTTAACAAGACCAGTCACTTTCACCGACGTTGACGTAGAAGCCGAACGAGTAAACGTGGTACACGTTGACGAGATACACGACTGAACCGTGTAATCAGAAATCGCATTACCACCAGTATTGGTTGGCGCGGTCCACGACACATCAACACCACCCGTGTTATCCACCACAGAAAGCACACCAGTTGGCGCATCAGGAACCGTACGAGGAGTCACAGCCAACGACGTACCAAAATCACCCGTGCCAGCAGCGTTCTTCGCAGCCACCTTAAACGTGTAAGCCGTACCCGTAGTCAGACCAGTCACTGTTGCACTCGTCGCAATAGACGCATCACGAGCAAACGTTGTACACGTAGAACCAACACACGACTGAACCGTGTAATCAGAAATCGCATTACCGTTAGCCGCAGGCGCATTCCATGACACCACAACACCACCCGTGTTATTCACCGTCGCAGCAACACCCGAAGGAACACCCGGCACCGTACGCGGAATCACCACACAACCACTAGCTTCGGTGGGGTTAGGAGTACTTGGGCAGTCGTCACGAACGCTGAGGCCCGCAGCATTCTTGGCAAGTAGACCAATGTGATAACGCGTTCCCAAAGTAAGGCCAGTTACCACAGCAGATAGACCATCAGGGTTCACATTGAACTTATGCGCAGATGCGTTCCACTGACCAAATGCAACGCCAGGTAATGCCAAATCGGGAACGTACTCGGTTATTGCGGATCCACCGTTAGACACTGGAGCAGCCCATGTCATAACTACTCCACCGGTGCTATTGGCCGTCACCGTTGTGATGCTTGGCGCATCGGGAACAGTGCGCGGTACCACAGCAGGAGACGACTTCGATGAGTACACACCCGTACCAGCAGCGTTCACCGCAGCAACCTGGAACGTATAGCCCGTACCCCTAGTC
>Ga0315907_10004588_pt1 | contig 15458 bp, 8 predicted proteins | sample LakEriMetagenome_3_FD_203525 | JGI IMG/M metagenome (GOLD analysis project Ga0315907, IMG submission 203525) | Freshwater fungal communities from buoy surface, Lake Erie, Ohio, United States - Buoy 12 MA123 | ecosystem: Environmental > Aquatic > Freshwater > Lake > Lake biofilm | place: USA... | reverse complement strand
CTTGGTAAGGCGATTTGTTCTCGCTGGATGTAGTTCCACACGTCAAGTTCAGTCCAATTCGAGAGCGGAAATACGCGCACATTTTCGCCGGGATTTATTCTGCCGTTTAACATGTTCCAAGGTTCCGGACGTTGACTCAAGGGATTCCACGTTCCTTCTTGATCTCGAAAAGAAAAAATCCGTTCTTTAGCCCTCGCTTTATCTTCATCCCGTCTACCTCCTCCAATGCAGGCATCGATATTCAGTTCATGTATGGCATCCAAGAGAGCAAAACTCTGCATGGCATTTCGTGAAGGGAATTTCGCCTTTGGTTCGGCGATCTCGCGTTTTCGCATTGCTTGAGCAACGGATCGAACTTCGATGGACAAGCCCATGGTATGCACAAGTTCATCGCGGAAAGTTAAGGTTTCTGCGAAATTATGACCGGTATCAATGTGCAATAAGGTAAAGGGAATGGGATTGGGAGCGAAAGCTAAGCGAGCCAGATGAACCATGCAAATGCTATCCTTCCCCCCACTGAACAGAAGCACAGGGCGCTCAAATTGGAACGCAGTTTCGCGTATAATTGCTATGGCTTCTGTTTCGAGATATTGGAGATGATCCACCTTGTTTTTTTTACAAAAATAAAAAAAGCCCCGCTTGCGCAGGGCTCTATCGTGGTTGGTTGATGGACTAATTTAACACCTTAGGGGCAGCAGCAAGAATTTCAGGCGCTGTTTCTGCCTCGAATTTCTTGAAGTTCGTTAAAAACTTTTCCGCAAGACGTTCTGCCGTAGCGTCGTATTCCCCCTTGTTTTCCCAAGTATTTCGTGGGTTGAGTAGTTCCGAAGGCACCCCGTCACATGACGTAGGAATAGCTAATTTAAACATGGGTAGGGTTTCAAAATCGACCGCATCAAGCTTGCCTTCTAAGGCTGCGGAGATCATGGCTCGGGTATAGGAAAGTTTCATTCTACTCCCTACCCCATAGCTACCACCGGTCCAACCGGTATTGATTAACCACACGCGGATATCCGTTCCCTCTAATTTTTCACCGAGCAGTTTTGCATATTTCGCTGGATGAAGCGGAAGAAAGGCTGCTCCGAAACCGGCTGAAAACGTAGTGGTAGGTTCGGTAATTCCAACCTCTGTGCCCGCTACTTTCGCAGTATACCCTGACATGAAGTGATACATTGCCTGTGCCGTGGTGAGGCGAGCAATTGGAGGCAACACACCAAAGGCATCTGCAGTTAGGAAGAAAATATTTTTAGGTGCAGTTCCAATCGAAGGACGCGCGATGTTGTCGATGTGAAAGATCGGGTACGAAACACGGGTATTTTCTGTTATTGATCCATCGGCATAATTCGGCTCGTTGGTTCCTTCGTTAAAGCCAATGTTTTCTAGTAGGGCGCCTGGTTTGATGGCATCAAAGATTTGAGGTTCTTTTTCACGGCTTAAATCGATGGTTTTAGCGTAACATCCGCCTTCAAAATTGAATACCTCATCGTGTGCCCAACCGTGCTCATCGTCACCGATTAAGCGGCGATTTGGATCGGAAGAAAGCGTGGTTTTTCCGGTTCCAGACAAACCAAAGAAAATCGCCGTATCGTTGTCTTTACCAATGTTAGCAGAGCAATGCATGGAAAGTACATTCTTCTGGTGTGGAAGAATAAAATTCAAGGCGGAAAAAATTCCTTTTTTAATCTCTCCAGTGTACCCAGTTCCGCCGATTAGAATCATTTTGCGCGTAAAATTCAAAATCGCAAAATTAGCTTGCCGGGTACCATCCAACTCGGGGTCTGCTAAAAACCCGGGAAGACAGATGACATGCCACTCTGGAGTGAAGGTGTTTAATTCCTCCGCGGAGGGACGCAAAAACATGTTGTATGCGAATAAATTCGACCATGGATATTCAGCTACTACCCGAAGATTTAATTGGTATGTGGGAGAAGCGCAGGCATAGCCGTCACGGATGAACAATTCTTTACCTTGGGCGTAGGCGCGCATTTTATCATACAAGCGATCAAAGCCATCTGAATCAAAAGGAATATTGACGGCTCCCCACCATACCGCATCTTCTGTTTGGGCGTCTTTAACGATGAATCGGTCCTTGGGAGACCTTCCAGTGAATTTTCCAGTATCAATGGCCAGTGCACCGTTTGTAGCTAATTTGCCTTGTCCGCGTTCAAGTGTGGCACGAACCAACTCGTCTGGTGCTAAATTCCAAAATTCTGCCGAGGCGTTTTCAAATCCTAGGGATTCTGTTAAATCGGAGTGAACCCCGAACGTACCAACTTTCGACATAGGCGTTTTTTATGAAAATTCTAAGGCAAAGCTACATGAATTGCAAAGAGAAAAAAGCCTAAAAGATGCGGTATTTACTAACACAGGTGATATATTTCTGTGGAGAAAATAAATTGTGAAATGTCTATTTTTTTTGTATATTCAAGTAAGTGTCAAACGTACACTTTCTGTGACTTATTCAATCCAATAGAATGATTAAATTCGTGGTCATGAAAAAACGTACGCTGTTAACCCTCGTTGTGGCCTGTATCGCAATGCTTGGTGTATTTGCCCTTACAGGACTTGATTCCCCCATAAAACCTCAGGCTCAAGAACATTGGTTAAGCGAGCCCTTTCGGGGCATAACTGCTTATGACGAACTTGTGAGAGCAATCGACACGCATGTAGTTTGTCTAAAAAACACCCAGTGTTTACCGGTAAATGATCTAACCGTTTCAACTGTTTATGTGAGTCTGGGAGGAAATTCTGATGCCTTCCATCAGGGAATTAAACGGTTTTCAGATGGACGATTTATACAAATATTTGCCGAGGAAGACTTGGGTCTCTTAGACACATTAAACGCAAAACGCATCATCCTGAGTTTACATCCGTCACATCCAGATTCACTAACCATGAATGCCTGGATATGGGATGCCTTGAAACGCGTTCCTGCTGCTCAAGAACGCATCGTATTGACCTTTGGAAAGATCCCTCCACAGATGACGGGGCTATTAGACACGTTCGATGGGATTTTAATGGCCCCAGAAAATCATACGCAGATGCAAGACCGTATCTCACAACAGCTTATGGGGGCTATTCCAATATCAGGAAAATTAAAACAAAGTCTTGGAGGTTTCAAACGAGGGATCGGAATTAAAGTACCTTCGAATGGGCGATTACGCTTTAGTACGCCGGAAGAATTAAAGATGCGAAGCTCAGATTTTAACCGCATCGATCAATTGGCGAAAAACGGGATAACTTCGGGTGCTTATCCAGGATGTCAACTTATAGTAGCAGTTAAAGGCTCTATAATCTATCGTAAATCCTTCGGGAATTTCACCTATGAATCCACGTCAAAGAACGTGGAGAATGAGGACGTATATGACATTGCTTCGATCACAAAAATTGCTTCGTCCACCCTCATTGCCATGAAGTTGTATTATGAAAAGAAATTGGACTTAAATGCATCGCTTGGTGCATATATTCCAGAAGTAACGGGAGAAACTCCTTACCGAAGCATCATTATACGGGAGATGATGTGTCATCAGTCAGGATTGGAACCCTTTATTCCATTTTACAAACGTACCTTAACCGAGGAGAAACCATTAGCGCCGTGGTATAATGAATCAAAGGATGAAGAACACGGGTTAGAAGTAGCGAATGAATTGTTTCTAAAAACGGCATATAAAGACAGCATGTACGCTCGGATATTACGCAATCCGTTAAAGGAAAAGAAATATGTGTATTCTGATTTATGCTATTATTTCATGCAACCTATTTTTGAAAAAATCACCGGTGAGAAACAAGATCAATACGTCCGTAAGCACATCTATTCCCTCATGGGACTTCGTTACATAAACTATAAACCGCTTTCATATTACACCAAGAGCCAAATTGTCCCCACGGAAAACGACCAATATTTTCGAAAGCAGTTATTGCAAGGTCATGTGCACGATCCGGGCGCTGCGATGTTGGGCGGAGTTGGCGGACATGCCGGTTTATTTTCAAATGCTACGGATTTGGCCGGAATTATGCAATTGTTCCTAAACAACGGAGCTTATGCAGGACAGCAATTTTTTGACAAGGAAACGGTTCGTTATTTTACCAACGCTCAATATCCGGGCAATAAACGGGGAATCGGATTTGATAGGCCTTCCGCATCTGGTGGCGGAACCTGTGACGAACTGGCTTCTCAGCAAAGTTTTGGTCATTCCGGTTTTACCGGAACCTTAGCGTGGGCCGACCCCAAGAATGACGTAGTCTTTGTGTTTTTATCAAATCGAGTGCATCCAAGCCAGGACAATTGGAAACTACGAGACATGGGCATTCGTACCAACATCCAGCATGTGGTGTATGAGATCGTGAATGCGCGATACGGGAAGTAGATAAACGGAAATAAGGACTTTAGGTCTTTGGGGTTCAAGAGCCTGGAAAGCGGCCCTTCGATACGTCTTTCAGACTACTCAGGGACCGCTTAACAAAAAAAATAATTTACGTCTAAATGTCCGCCTGTCTATTTCACCCGGTTAAAGGCCATTGCTTTTAACATCCAGGTAGGTAAGAATTTGCCAACGGGGCGATTTTTAAGATTAATATACCATCCCAACTTTTTGATTACGGGTACTTTATGAGTTTCAACAAATTCAATCCAAGCGCCATCGGGATCTTCGATGTACGAGAATCTACCGCCTGCTTCACCCATATCAAAGGTATCTGAGCTATCCACCGTGAAAGGAAACCCTGCCTGTTCACAACGTGCTTTTAGTTCATTCATTCCCTGAATATCAAAACACAAGTGAATAAAACCCCAGTCACCCCAAAAACGGTTTTCAAAGATGCGTTTCACGTCGCTACGATCCATGGATTGAACCAATTCAATCGAGGTTGGTCCGAGCAATTTTGCAAAAGGTCCTTTTCGATCTTCTCGGTGAATTAAGCGTACCCTGCGAAAAATCCCTGAGGATAAGGCGCCTAAATCTTCGAAAGACCGTGTTTCATCATACACGATGGATTCATATCCAAGAACCTCTTGGTATAACTTAAGTGATGCCTCCATATTTGAAACACCAATGATGCTTCCTGCCACACCACCGCAATGCGATGGATGCCCTGTGTTGCTAAACCAACCAAGCCCCTGCACCACTTGAAAAACATTACCATTTGGGTCTTCAACAAAAAATGCCAAGGTCCCATCTGGGGTTGCCGTAGGCTCATTGAGAACCTTCGCGCCGTTTGATTTCATGTGCTTGTAAGATTCACGCACATTTCTTGATTTAATTTTGCAGGAAAATAAGCCAAGGTCGCCTAGCTTTACCTCGAATGATGGTTTTTCCGTGTTTCTGCTGGTATATTGCCAAATCTCAAATCCACCACCGCTATCCATACTGAGCGCCAAGGTTGCGGTACGCGCATGCACCACTCCACCGGTATACTTAGTCATTAAAGGCGCTTCAGCGGCCTCTTCAAAAATTCTGACATCTACTCCAAACATGGTTCGATACCATGCCCATATTTCTTGAACATTTGGCACTCCAATTCCCATTTGTTGGATGCCACAAATTATTGGTTTCATCATAACTGTTTGTGCAAATTTAGTATTTCTAACGAACTGCTCGCTCGTTAAACAGCACATAACCAAAGCTCACTTGGAAATTTAGCGGAATCGCTTGTTGAGGGAAATAATTGAGTGTTGCTCGGAGTGGTCCAAAGGGCGTATGATACAAAAGGCTGGTAGAAGCCAACCATGTTTCTCCTTTGAACGGTTTAGAGTATTGTATAGAACCATCGTCTAATTTTTGTAAGATCAAAAAGGGTTGATAATAATATACATCCAAGCGGTATTCCAACGCTTTTGTAATGGGAACCACCACATTCGCTCCAATAGAAAAGAATTGAGGCGAACGATATTCCTTAAAAAAGTAGGTTTCTAAGTCCGGAATGACATTTAGCGTTGGCATGGAAAGTAGGCTTGCTGTGTAATTGGCAAACAAGGATTGAGAATTAACCATGGCCTTCCCGTGAATCCCTAAATGAAAATGTGGTATCGTTAAAAAATAATATCGGCCTTCCAGGTTAATGTTCAACCAATCATGTTGTTTAGTCACCGTGCTGTCAAATTGGGCGGTTGTCCCAGGAACCGAGCGCTCCAAGCCAGTTAAATACTTAATTTTAAAGGTCAGGAAATGACCTTCATTTGCAAACTGCTTCCGATTCAGGGAATTATCCGTAATCTCGTAAGAGAGCAAACTTCCGTTCAATAAGGTCATATCTGCCGTATCGGTACTCAAGAAATTCTGTGTCTGATAATAGTCATCCTCCAAATTAAACCAACGCACATCAAAGACAGCCTTGGAATTATTCAAGATGGGATGTTTTAATTTCACCCCGTAGTACATTTCATTTTGGACCAAAAATGAAGGTTTTACATCTTCAAAAAATGTAGCGAAACTCCTAAAATAATCCCAGCGATTCATTACAAAATAGGCAGATGCGGATACTGGAAAGACACTGGGTATATCGAGTGAAAGCTCTCCCTTGGCTGAACCGTAAAATTTCCCGAAGTAACTCTCTGCATGAATTGAGGTGGCTGTTCGACCTATGTGGCGATAGGTAAGGCCGAGGTAACCGGTATTTACAGGCCTAGAAGAAAGATGCCCCCCTACAGATAACAATAAAGGTTTAGATCTACGAACGTACAAATTCAGGTGGTAGGTAGAATCCTCCTTTTGATTTAAGGTGGGGAATAAAAAATCAACTTGTTCTGCGGCGTATAACCGAAAATACCGATTCTCAAATTTCTCCCAAGTCATTTGCTCCGCTTTTTTAGATCGCAGCAATGCCTGAGGTACGTAAGAAATCGAGCGTTTCCCATGAAACTCAGTAGACATTGAGCTTATTTTTCGATGCTGACTTTTCACATTAAACAGCGCTCTTTTTGCCTGCAGGGCCGCAGTATCCGATTCGCTTGTAATCAGCTGCTTAATCGAATCTATGTAGCGTAAAGCATGTTCATACCCCTCTTGAATGGCCTGTTGAGCATCCCCAAAATCAAAGGTCCCTACGGTAATTTTCGGGGAAATAACAATTCCCTGAACACAAGGCATCTCATAACTCGTTGGGGTACGTGTCATGTGATCCAATAAGCCAATAAAATTTTGTTCATCAGGAATGGGTGTGTTGTCTGAAACATTACTTCCAATGATTACATCCGGACTGAATTCCTGATACATCACATTTACTGGGAAGTTATTGTATAATCCACCATCGAAGTAAATGACCTGATCAATTTTTATTGGGTTCACATAAAGTGGATAGGTCATTGATGCACGCACAGCTGCATTTAAATCCCCAGTGCTAAACACTACGCTTTTCTTATTGATAATGTCGCTTGCGACACAGCGAAACGGGACAAGTAAGCTATCGAAATTACGGTGGGAAGAGGCCCCGATTTGACCCATGAGCTTTAACATTTCAAAATCCAAATATATCGGTCGAATGATGTTCATGGGGATAGAAGTCTGTAGCAAGGAATCTGGACTAAATGGAATCGATAACATACCCGCATTTGCATCTTTCTCGCGGTACAAGAATCTACTTCCCGATGGAATTTCGCCACTTGTCATTAACTGAAAGGCAGGCGAGGTTACAAAGGCTTCCATTTCCTTTGGTGACATCCCGCAAGCGTACATTGAACCCACCAGAGCCCCCGCTGAAGTTCCACAGATGTAATCAATGGGAATGTGATGTTCTTCAAGGGCCTTGAGTACGCCAATGTGTGCCAAACCGGTTGCACCCCCGCCACTTAAGACCAGTCCTACTTTTTGTTGCGCAAGGTAAGAAAGCGATACACTGCTTAAAAAAAAGAAAAATAAAATGATGCGTATCCCCCTCAAAGTTTGTTCATTTGTACAAAAATACGCGCAATACATTGTCAATGGCAAAACAGATATCGGAAAGTGACAAAAAATTAACAATTACATTAAAATGTTTTTATGGATTCGAGGAGGTACTCATGGAGGAACTTCAAGAATTGGGATACCCGGATTTGATGAAGGGCAATCGGGCGGTATCTTTAAAAGGAAGCTGGCGCGATGTTTACTATTTAAACCTGTACAGCCGCTGTGCGATTAATGTCTTAGTTGAAATCACAAGGTTCCCTTTTAGAAATGAAAAAGATATTTATGACGCTGCGCTAAGCATTAACTGGTCTAAGTTATTTCATGAACGGAATACCTTTGCCGTGCGTGGAGCGATACAAACTAAGAAAATACGTAACACCCACTACCCTTTCCTTCTGGTGAAGGACGCGGTGGTAGATCATTTTAAAGAGCTAAACAAGGAGCGACCATCAATCGATACGAAACACCCAAAAGTTAGTCTTGACTTATATCTTACGGATTACGAAGGAGTAATATCCTTAAACACCAGTGGATTGCCCTTGTTTCAACGAGGATATCGAATTGCTACAGGAATCGCACCAATCAATGAGGTGGTGGCAGCCTCACTCATCCGACTTTCGGGTTGGGACCGAAAACAAGCCTTCTACGATCCATTTTGTGGCGCAGGTACCTTTTTAATCGAGGCAGCATTATTGGCTACGGGTATTCCATCAAACATCGAACGCACGCACTACGCGTTCAAAAACCTGAACACCTTCGACGCGAACGTTTGGCAAGAAATTATTGATCAGGCACCGCGCATCGTAAAAGAATTGCCGTGTAAGATTGGAGGGTCTGACATTTCCGATGAAATGGTACTTAAAACGCGTCGTAACCTCCGCGGTTTTTCCTTTGGGCGTTTTGTTGCGGTACATTCCCTTGATTTTAAATCCATTGAACCCAGTGCTGAAATTGAATTCTTACTCTGTAACCCGCCATACGATGAGCGAATTACGATAGAAGAAGAGGCGATGTATCAAGAACTTGGCTCTTGGTTAAAGCATAAAATGCAAGGTATACCTGCCTGGATTATCAGCAGCAACGAAGAGGGTTGGAAAGCCATAGGATTGAAACCCAGTAATAAATACGACGTTTTTAATGGGGACCTGCGTTGCAGTTTTCGCCGGTACGACACCTTTGCGGGAAGCAAGGCGGCTGCACAAGAAAACGAAACTAAAAAAGCGTAAGAAACTCTTACGCTTTATCAAATTATCTTTTATTCTCGTGGATTCGCCTAGCGTTGGCTAATTGGAACGTAGTTACGGTTCGTTTCTCCCGTATAAATTTGACGAGGACGTCCGATGGGCTCCTTGTTCTCTGTCATTTCTTTCCACTGAGCAATCCATCCTGGGAGTCGACCAAGGGCAAACATTACGGTAAACATCTCAGTTGGAATTCCAAGCGCCTTGTAAATAATTCCTGAATAGAAATCTACATTTGGATATAGGTTTCTTGCTTTGAAGTATTCATCCTCTAAAGCTACTTGCTCTAATTTCTTGGCAATATCAAGTAGTGGATCGTTAACTCCTAATTTGTTAAGCACTTCATCACATGCTTTTTTAATGATGCGTGCACGTGGATCAAAATTCTTATACACACGGTGACCAAAGCCCATCAATCGGAACGGGTCTTCTTTATCTTTAGCTTTGGCTACCCACTTATCCACATTCCCACCATCGTTGGCAATGTGTTCTAACATTTCAATTACTTCTTGATTCGCACCTCCATGAAGTGGACCCCACAGGGCAGAAATTCCAGCTGAAATGGTAGAATATAAGTTCGCGTTTGAAGAACCTACGATTCTTACGGTAGACGTAGAACAGTTTTGTTCGTGGTCTGCGTGAAGAATTAATAAGGTATTTAATGCCGAAACAACCACTGGGTCAACTTCATAATTCTCAGTAGGCATACCAAACATCATGTATAAGAAATTCTTCCCATAATCATAATCGTTTCTTGGATACATGAAGGGGTGACGCATCGAATTCTTATAAGACCATGCCGCAAGAGTTGGTAATTTTGCGATTAATCGATGTACGGTAAGATTTTTCATATCAGCACTTCGATTCGGATCCAACGATTCCGGATAAAAGGTAGATAAAGAAGAAATCATGGAGGACAATACACCCATCGGATGCGCTTTGGCCGGATATGCTTCGAAAAATCGTTTCATATCTTCATGAACCAAGGTGTGTTTTTTGATGCTGTTTTCAAAGTCATTTAATTCCGCTTGCGTAGGCAAGGAACCATAGATTAACAAATACGCTACTTCCAAAAAAGAAGCTTGCTCCGCTAATTGCTCAATCGGGTAGCCGCGATAATGTAAAATCCCTTCCTCGCCATCTAAAAATGTAATCGCACTTTTTGTAGCACCGGTATTCTTGTATCCCGTATCTAAGGTTACATAACCTGTCAAATCTCGTAATTTGGAGATATCAATGGCTTTTTCATTTTCAGTACCGGTAACTACTGGTAATTCGTATACTTTTCCGTCTAATTCGATTTTGGCAACTTCGCTCATGGTATGTTAAAGTGTTTCTAGTAAAATTTCCGCCTAATTTAATAAAGAAAATCGGGTTATGGAATAGATATTTCTTAAAAAATCAAACAATTTTCCAAAGCAATTAAAACTATATGCTTACAAATTCTTTAAAATGTAGTCATACATCATTGAAAACAAGTGATTTCGGGTGTTTCCACCGTAAATCCCGTGGTTCTTATTTGGATACGCGAAAAAATCAAATTGCTTGTTTGCTTTGACCAAGGCCGTAACCATATCTGTACTGTTCTGGAAATGTACATTGTCGTCGGCCATTCCATGTACCAGAAGAAATTTACCCTTCAGTTTATCCACGTGATTAATCGGAGAATTCGTATCATAACCCGCCGGATTTTCTTGCGGTGTGCGCATGAATCGTTCCGTGTAAATGTTATCATAGTACCTCCAATTCGTAACGGGAGCTACAGCAATTCCCATTTTAAATACATCTGCCCCTTTCGTCATGGCCAAGGAAGACATAAAGCCACCGTAACTCCACCCCATAATTCCCACGCGATTTGCATCAACATATGGAAGGGTTTGAAAATATTTTGCCGTGCCAATAAAATCTTCAACTTCCAATTTACCTAACTGAAGGTATGTTGCTTTCTTAAATGCAGCCCCACGGTATTGGGTCCCCCGAGGATCCACACTCACCACAATGTATCCCTTTGAAGCCAATAACTGGTGAAACATAAAATCATTACCATCCCATTGGTTAGTTACTTCGTTATGCCCAGGCCCACCATATACATTCATATATACCGGGTATTTATTAGATTCATTGAAATTCGAAGGAAAAATTATGGAAACATTCAAATCTGTGCCATTTACCTTAATCGTCCGGTACGTTTTCTTACACAAATTTAAGCCAGATAAACCCTTGTTTAACGCCGAATTATCTTCCATTGTTTTCACTGTAGATCCATCGCCTTTATACAAGACAAATACGGGTGGCGTATTCCCATTAGAATAAGAACCTACGTAATATTTCATGCCTTGAGTAAATGATGCCTCCATCCATCCTTCCGCCGGTGAAAGTTCGTCCACTGAACTTGTAGATAAATTTAATCTACAAAGTACTTTTGAAATGCCCCCTTGACTTGACCGCGTATAATAAAAATATGAGCCATCTTGACTTGGACCGCACACATCAATGATATCCAGCTCACCGGTAGTAATGGTCTTTACCGTACCGGCATAATCTAATGTATATAGTTGATTGTATCCAGATTTTTCAGATGCAAAGAAAAAGCCATTTCCGTTGGGCAAAAAATGCAAGGATTCATTCACATCCACATAGGTATTGCTAAAGTCTGTATACAAGACCTGTTGAACTGGTTTTTTTCCTGCCGTAAAATCTACCATGTGATAGCGCAAGCTATCTTGGTGACGGTTCATGGTTTGTAATAAAAGGCGATTGGAAACATTAGACCATTGAATTCTTGGAATGTATTCATAGCTCCCAAGCGTTATCGGGTTTATTTTTTGAGGCTTAGAAACTGCCACCCAATGGGCGGTAACTTTGGAATTATCTTCCCCTGCTTTTGGATATTTATATACGAATCGATCCGGGTATAATTCGCCGTACATATCGATTCCAAATTCTTTTACTTTCTTCTCTATAAACTTTAAAAAGGCAATATACTTAGAGTCTGGGGACCAACTGTAGGCTTTAGTAATAGAGAATTCCTCTTCATAAACCCAATCCGTCGTACCGTTAATTACTTTGTTTCGTTTTCCATCGGTGGTGATGGGACTTATTTTCTTAGTGGCAAGGTCCTTCACATACAGGTCGTTCTTGTAAATAAACGACACCTTTTTTCCATCGGGAGAATATTCAGCCAAGGTTTGTGGGCTATGTTCCTCAGCCAAGGCCTCGAGAACCTTGGTATCCAAATCATATAAAAAATAGACGGCATTGTAGCTTCTTCTGTAGATCGGAGTAATTGAGGTCATGATAAGGACCTTACGTTCTGATTTATCAAAGCTGTAATCTTCGATGATTACCTGTTTTCCTTTATAGCTAATGCTTTTAGCATCTATGAGTACACTTGGCGCCTCGTTTGGCTTGGAAATATAGGCTAGCACTAAATTGCCTTGATCATCCAATTGGGTATAGCGATCGCCGTCTTGCAATGAATTGAAACCATCCACTCCTTGCGTGCGGTATTCATATTTTTTCCAGATTTTTTCCACGCTAATTTCTTGCGCAAAAGTTGCCGTAAAGACCAATAAAACTAAGAAGAATTGTGTGTATTTCATGGATTTGATTTGATGCGAATTTAACATATTTCTGCTGATTGTTGAAATTAACAGAATGGTAACCTTGAGCACCTAAGGAATATTCAAAAAAACCCTTTATTTTTGCACAATAAAACCGATTGCATGAAACAACTATTTACCTTAATTACTCTTAGTATCGCGACCTTATCGTTTAGTCAAACGAATTGTGGTGACTTATTCATTTCAGAATACGTAGAAGGTTGGTCAAACAACAAGGCCCTTGAGATATACAATCCAACGAATCAGGCCATTAATTTGAATGGCTATTTCGTAGTACGATATTCGAATGGATCAAGCACAGCTACTGTTGCCAATGCCGTTCAATTATCGGGAACGGTACAGGCGCATGATGTGTACGTTGCGGTGTTAGAGAAATTAGATACAGCAGGTACCGGACAAGAAGCTCCAATTTGGGATTCATTACAAGTTCGTGCGGATGGGTTCTACAGCCCCGTATACAATACATCTAATGCGTTTTATTGGAACGGTAACGATGCCGTTGTTTTAGCCAAAGGAACGCTTCCTGTAAACGCTGCCACGGTAATTAGTCCAGCGAATGTTCCAGGATTTGCGTTGGTTGATATTTTTGGTAAAATCGGAGAAAACCCAGCGAATGAAACAGGATCCTCAGCAGGTAACGACGGAGCTTGGTCGACTGCATTTCCATTTAACAATGGACAAGGTGTTTTAGTAACGAAAGATCATTCCATGATTCGTAAGGCAAGCATCCAAAAAGGAGTTACCAATCAAGTTGCATTCTTTGATCCCCTATTAGAGTGGGATACGATTCCTGCTGTAATTGTTCGATTAGATCAAAACGGAAATCCAGTATTAGGCGGAAGTGGAAACCCTATCTTAGACGGAAACTGGAATTCACTTGGAACACACGATTGCCAATGTAATCCGGCTTCGGTAACCGACATGGATGAATTGGCTTACTCCATCTATCCTAATCCATCTTCAGGTATATTATACATCAAGAATGCGTCTAATATTAAGCGTTTTCAAGTAATGAATGCCTTCGGACAAGTGCTTTCTACCAGAGAGATTAACAATCAAGAATTAGTCATTTTTCAAATTGAAGCATCCCGCGGTGTGTATTTTGTTAACATCACCACAAAAGATGGTAAATCAGAGATTCGAAAAGTAATCATTCGATAAGTAATTCCCGCTTCGGCGGGATTTTTTTTCTATGAAACATTCATTCTTCCTTAGCTTATTTTTAGGGATTATTTGTTCCATATCTTATGGACAAACTGCGAAAGCCCGCATAACCGGTATAATTACCGAAGGCTCTTCTAGCCAAACCGTAAGCGGTGCGAAAATAGAACTCAAATCTCTCAATACAGGCACGATAGCTGGTCGCGCGCTCTCTGAATCGAACGGAGCGTTTGAATTTCGAGATGTTCCATTTGGTAATTACCGCTTTACCGTAACCCTCATTTCTTTTGATACCATTGTGAAAGAGGTGAAGATTTTCAAATCCGAACATGTTGTCAACTTGAGCATGTCTGGAAGCTTGGAATTTGATGAAGTACGCGTGATCGGAAACATTGTGAAGGACGGACCTGTCCCGATTGCCGTGACCAAAATCAGTGCGCAAAAAATTCAAGAAGAACTTGGGTCACGAGATTTACCAATGTTGCTCAACGGAACAGCGGGGGTTTATGCCACCCAGTCTGGTGGTGGGGACGGTGATGCGCGAATCAATGTTCGTGGGTTCGACCAGCGCAATGTGGGGGTAATGATCGACGGGGTGCCGGTGAACGATATGGAAAACGGATGGGTATATTGGTCGAATTGGTTCGGATTGGACGCGATTACCGCGACGATGCAAGTACAACGTGGACTAGGAGCAACCAAAATCGCAATGCCATCGATTGGTGGAACGATCAATATCATTACGCAAGGAATTGGAAACAAAAAAGGTGGGAGTTTAAAACAAGAATACGGTACGGGTAACATGATGCGTACCTCGATTGCCTACAATACAGGAATTCTTAAAGGAGGCTGGGGACTCACCGCAGCAGCAAGCTACAAACAAGCCACCGGTTGGGTAGATGGCACTCCCAGTCAGGGATTGTTTGGCTACCTGAAAATCTCGAAACAATTCAATAAACATTTAATTACCCTCTCAGGATTTTCCGCTCCGCAACAACACGGACAGCGTTCGTTTCGTCAACCCATCCAATATTGGAGTGAAGATCAAGCAAAAGAACTTGGAGTAACGTTAGATACAAATTCCTTTTTAACAGACCTCGGGCTACAATACAACCAACACTGGGGATATCGTACAGTAGACGGTAAAAAGGAAATTCTGAACGAACGGTTGAATTACTACAACAAACCTCAAATAACCCTTAAAGATTTTTGGAAGGTCAACAAAAAACTCTCCATCTCCAACCTCGCGTACTTATCTATCGGACGCGGTGGAGGAACTGCGATTTACAATTCTTCGGCCATCATCAGAGATTCAAACATGAACATAGATTGGGACCTAATGGCGGAAGCCAATCAGGTGAATCCGCTGTTTGGAGAACCGAACATCGATGAGCAGTACTCTGCTACAGAAATTAAGAGTTCGCAAATCTTACTTGCTAGTGTAAACAATCATTTTTGGGTTGGGTATTTAGGACAGGTAAACTATGAAATCAAAAAAGGATTTGAAATATCTGGGGGCTTAGATGCTAGATACTACCGTGGTTCACATTATC
>Ga0315907_10004587_pt1 | contig 15459 bp, 8 predicted proteins | sample LakEriMetagenome_3_FD_203525 | JGI IMG/M metagenome (GOLD analysis project Ga0315907, IMG submission 203525) | Freshwater fungal communities from buoy surface, Lake Erie, Ohio, United States - Buoy 12 MA123 | ecosystem: Environmental > Aquatic > Freshwater > Lake > Lake biofilm | place: USA... | reverse complement strand
TGTGAGCCCTACGAATAACAGTAAGCCCAATTTTAGCCTTTTGGGTGATCCTGCTATTCGAATGGTTTATCCCAAACACCGCATATATAATACGGCCATCAATGGTATTGATATTACCACCTTTACTGACACCTTAAAATCACTTCAAGAAGTAGAGTTTACGGGTTATGTAGGCGATGAAAATGGCGTGAAACTCACCGATTTTAATGGTTTTGTTTATCCTACGGTATATGACAAAGCCAGTGTGGTGAACACTCTCGATAATGATGGCGCTAACAACGTGCAGACCTACAACACCTTCAACCGCATTTTATTCAAAGGAAAAGCGAGCGTAACGAACGGTGATTTCAGCTACCGCTTTGTAGTGCCTTACGACATCAATTACAGCGTGGATTCAGCCCGAGTTAGTTATTATGCCGTAGCTGGAAGCCAAGATGCTCACGGCTATAACGAATCATTTAAATTAGGAGGAAGTTTAAGTGGTGCGCAACTAAACACTGTGGGTCCAGAGATCGAGTTGTTTATGAATGATACCACTTTTGTAAGCGGAGGTGTAACCAATACAGAACCTCTTTTACTTGCCTACTTGAGAGATGAGAATGGTATCAATACCTCAGGTAATGGCATTGGTCATGACATTACGGCCATTATAGATGCCGAAACTCAAAACCCGATCGTTCTCAATGAATATTACGAATCTGATTTAGATACCTACCAGCGTGGATCAGTACGTTATCAATTGAACAACATCTCTACTGGCGACCATACCTTGAAGGTAAAAGCCTGGGACGTGCACAATAATTCATCTGAAAAGACGATAGAGTTCACGGTGGCGGAAAATGCATCCATTGCTTTACAGCATGTATTGAATTATCCCAATCCCTTTACTACCTCTACCGAGTTTTTCTTTGAGCACAACCAAGCCGGCCAAATGCTTGAGGTTCAAATTCAAATTTTCACCGTAGGTGGTAAATTGGTGAAGACCATCAACCAACCAATGCAGCAAAATGGCTTCCGCTCTGCTCCCATTGCCTGGGACGGAACAGACGACTATGGCGACCGCATTGGTAAAGGCGTTTATATCTATCGATTAAAAGTACAAAATGAATTAGGCGGTGAAGCCGAACAGTTTGAGAAGCTTGTGATTCTGAAATAGAAACTTTACTGCTGTCTCCTGCGTATATTTGCCCCTCCCTTTACGTAAAAGAATGAACTTCAAACACGTTATCCCTGCATTTCTCGGTCTCATTAGCTTGGCCTCTGTGTCTAATGGGCAGATTGTTAACCAGCAAGACCGCGCTCTTCAGGTACAGCTCAACACGATAACCACCGCCGTTCCATTTTTGATGATTGCCCCTGATTCTCGCTCGGGTGCAATGGGCGATGCGGGTGTAGCCATTTCACCTGATGCTAACTTGATACATTGGAACCCTGCTAAGCTTGGCTTTTTAAAGCAAGATGTTGAAGCATCACTTTCCTATTCTCCATGGCTGCGCGCTTTGGTAAATGACATGAGCTTAGCCTACCTTTCAGGTTATAAAAAGCTCAGCAAAACCCAAGGTATTGCTGGTTCATTGCGTTATTTCACCCTAGGTGAAATCACCTTCACTGATGAAAACGGTTCTGTTATTCGTCCTTTTAAACCAGCTGAATTTGCTTTGGACGTAGCCTTCGGTCAGCGCCTATCGGAAAGATTCAGTGGTGGTATCGCTGCTCGATTTGTCAATTCGAACCTCACTGGTGGTGGCACTGTAGCCGGTGCTGATAGCCGCCCAGGTCGAAGCTTCGCAGTAGATATCTCTGCCTTTTACACGAATGACGACATCAAATTAGGAGATAAAGACGCAACTTTCAATTGGGGTATAAACATCTCAAACGTTGGAGCGAAAATGCGTTACACCAATACAGATCGCCGCGACTTCATTCCAACAAACCTGAAATTAGGCGCTGCCTTGATTACCGAATTGGATAGCTACAATCAATTAACCTTTACTACCGACTTCAACAAACTGTTGGTGCCTACTCCTCCACTTTACAACTCGACTGGTGACTCCATTATCTCTGGTCTTGATCCAAATGTGGGCACAGCAACCGGCATTGTTCAATCTTTTTACGATGCACCAGGACAGTACGACTCGAACACGAAAACAATTGTGAGCGGAAGTAAATTCAAAGAAGAACTTCGTGAAATTAATATTAGCTCAGGTTTAGAATATTGGTACGATCAGCAATTTGCCTTTCGTACCGGATATTTTTTCGAGCACCTCACCAAGGGTAATCGTCAGTTCATCACCATAGGCGCTGCATTGAAATACCAAGTGATGACAATCGACATTTCTTACCTCATTTCTACTACTCAGAACAACCCATTAGCCAATACCCTTCGCTTCTCCTTGAAATTTGGATTAGGCGGTGGCGGAAACGCTAGTGAAGAAACTACTCCTGCCGAATAATCATGAAAGTAAGAGTAGGCTTTGGTTATGACGTGCACCAACTAAAAGAAGGGCGTGAAATGTGGCTAGGGGGTGTTCAAATCCCTTCTTCCTTTGGGCCTTTGGGGCACAGTGATGCCGATGTGTTGTTACACGCTATTTGCGATGCTATTCTTGGTGCAGCTGGCCTAAGAGATATTGGATTTTATTTTCCCGATACTTCCGCCGATTTTAAAAACATTGACTCTAAAATTTTATTGAGTCAAACTGTTACACTCGCAAGCGAACGAGGATGGACCATCGGTAACATTGATGCTACCCTATGTCTTGAAAAGCCGAAAATAAAACCACACGTAGAAGCGATGCGCAGCGCTATCGCAGAGATCTGTCACATTGAAACAGACGATGTTTCCATTAAAGCCACTACTTCTGAAAAAATGGGCTTTGTAGGAAGAGAAGAAGGCGTAAATGCTTACGCCGTCGTTCTTCTTCAAAAAGATTAATTGAGCTTTACGAATTAAAATTACTCGCGGTTAAGGACTCGTCCATTTGACCGGGTTGCTGATCTTCGTAAAAATAAATTTTCACCATTGCCGTATCTTTCAAGAAATCAATCTTACCAATTTCGATGCGATTGATTTTGATACCGGTGCGTGTTTCAAGATCTAACAACATTTCTGTGCGGCGAGAGATTGGAATCAAGTCTATGCGTTCGTAAATAATGATCTTTTGAGACTCGTGACGAACTAACCATACCTTTTCTAAACCATAAGTGAGTCCAATAATGGCTAGGTTAGCAAAGGTCAATTCTACTAAGGTAATTTTCTTATTGATCAACGCATTCATCACCGACATTCCGATGATGATGAATAAATAGGTCATTTCTTTAATAGGAATCGCATCTGTGCGATAACGAATGATGCCGAAAACCGCAAAGAGACCTAATGCAAACCCCATTTCAAGTTTTACACTTTCCAGCAAAAAACACATGAGGAAAATGGAGATACTGAATAAGAAATAGGTAAATAGAAAATCTTTTCGTTTCGCAATTGGATAATAGATAACACGCACCAATAAGAAGATGAAGAACATGTGAAGCGAAAGTCGGATAACTAATTCCAAAAAATCTTCAAGCTTGAAAAGCTTCACTCCTCCTAACGGTTTGAACTTATCTGATGCTTCTTCCACTAACACCGGAGTGGCATCTTGAATGGCAATCAACCAATTTTGGAGATCGAAAAATTCTAATAAATTAAGCAGGAATGACATAAGCTATTTTACGGAGTTTAATGAGTTTCTCTTTGAAGTTGTTTTGTTTCAATTCAGGATATAATAATGCCGCGCCTATGCAGTATTTGCTAATACTTTCGGGGCGCACTACTCTACGCTTTAATTCCTGAATGAAGTAAGAGTGGCGATTAGCCTTCTCTTGTTTCGCTTCTACTATAATTACACCTGGCAGCAACGCTTCCCTACCATCAAAATTAAATTGCAGTTGGGTATCGATGGTAATGCGTTCATTATGAACCTTACCTACCAAGGTGATGCGCGAAAAGCTATTCATCAATTTTGGCTCTAGCTCATCATGGAAACCTGTTTCAGTCTCAATGAAATCTAAATGCCCTTGGTCCAGTGGCATCAATAGTTCCTGAAGCTTGGTTCTATCCTTGATCGTTCGGTCTTTATTGGATTTGAATTTTACCTCTAAGAAGGTCAAATGACTGTCCACGTAAGAACGCTTTCTGATTTTCAGTCGATTTTTTTTCCCATTTTGATGGCGCAAATAGAATTTGAAATCGGGCGTGTCATAGTAGAGTGTTTCGTACTTATTTATACGAACACCATTGATTTCTAGAACAGAGTAATAAGGAATGACTTGTTCTAATACTTCGATGAGTGTTTTTTCGGCGAGCACAAATTTGGTGTCTGTGCGATTCATTAAAGCCACCTTATCCATTTCTTTTAAAGAAATAGGATCGCCTTGAAGTAATATGTCTTTAATTTGGTTCACTTGTGAACAAATGTAACGTTTGCATAGTATTGTGTAAACATATCCTTTAAAAAACTATTCAGCTAGCTCTATGGAAGAACTGATCATCTCCACTCGCCTCGAAATACACACTACTGACGAACAACTCTCATCAGTGGAGCGCGAGTTATTAAGCCGAGCTAACAGTGCTAGAGAGCGGGCGTATGCTCCTTATAGTCTTTTTAAAGTTGGCGCCGCACTCATTTTAGAGAACGGAGTCATCGTAGAAGGAAACAATCAAGAAAACGGCGCTTATCCGAGTGGTCTATGTGCTGAACGTGTTGCGTTCTTTTCAGCGTCAGCTCAATATCCCGATGTGGCTATCAGCGCGATTGCCATAACGGCTTCCTCTGCAAATTTTTTAATGGATCATCCTGTTGCACCTTGCGGCGCTTGTCGGCAAGTTATGCTTGAGTACCAGCTAAAGCAAAAAAACCCTATCGCCCTTTTGATGAAAGGCGAAGAGGGTAAGATTATTCGTTTAACTGGATTAACTCAATTACTTCCCTTGTACTTCAACGAAGAGGGGCTGAAGAAATAACTCTTTGCTTAGTTCAATGTGAAGCGCAGAGCAAGACCAGTGCTGATGTTTGATGTTGGGAAGGACGTCGAAATTTTTGGCTTATTCAACTGTTGATCGTAGAACAAACGCACAGTCAATTTATCGCTCACCGCCATGTCGGCACTTGTCTTAATGCTAAACAAGCGCTGTCCGGCCGTTACCTGATTTTGCCCTTCTTCAACACGACGAATCAAGGTTGAGTTATCGCGGATAGTCAAGTCAGCACGCAAGTTGATGTTCGTGTTCTTCAACACTTGAATAGGCAATTTACTACCACGTTTGCGGCCAATCGGATTAGGCACTTCGGTGATTTTATAACCAATACCCAATACCAAACTGTTGCTCTTTGTTTCAGTGATTTGATAGTTACTCAAGCCCAATGCAACTGTACGATCGCGTTTGTATTCCACCTTTACTTGAGGATCGTTAGTCTTTTTCGTTTTGATGGTCATGTCAAAACCAATCAAAGGTGATAAAGACTCCGTAATGGTTACCGTTTGAATTTGTTGTTGAGGAATAAAGTTGGGGAAGTCAGATTCATCTAGCGCCGTAGGATTGCCATCGCTGTTTTGTGCGTAGTTCAAGTTCGTCACATAACTAGCCGTCATCGTTGATCGATACTGGTGATTGATGTTGAATTGCTTGAAGTACTTTTTCACCGCAGGCATTTTTGTCAAACCATCATAGGTGATTTTCCAGTTAGGCTGTGCTTTCGTATTCATTGGATTCAACTCTACCTCCGAAACTTTTTTACCTGTATAAGCGGCAATGAATGCTGGAATAGCTACGTTCTGTGAATTCGGTCCGAAACCGGCATAGTAACCATTGGCTTCTGGATTATCTACATTATAGGTTTCACGGTTCAATAGAGCGGAAGCTTCCAATCGATTTTGAAGGAATGCATCGAACACTGGTGAATCATAAGTGCTCTCGTCATCTTTCACAAATGCTGTTGACCATGTATTCAAAGAAACAGAAACGTTACCCGTTTGCATGGGCGATTGGAATACATACTCGAGCGAATCGATATTATATCGGAAGAAGCTTTGGAGATTGCTACCTTCTTGACGGTTGGCAGAAATTTCAATCTTCAAATATTTGATCGGTTCCAAGTTCGCTTTAATATTCCAAGTTTCATTATAGGTTTCGCTGTACTGATTATTTAAGTTAGGTGCTTGTATCAACCAACCATTATCCGCTGCGTCCATAGCATAATTGCGGCCGTTTGGATTTCCCCAAATGTCCGTATTTTGCTCTCCAAGAATAAAACCAACACCAGGACCTTCGAAGTTTTCATCGAAACCAACCATTCGGGTTTTTCGATTATATCCCGGCAAGAGTATACCCTCATTTCGAGAATAGGTACCGCTAACGTTTCTAACCATCATCAAGAAACGTAAACCTGCATCTACCGGATTAATCTTTTCTTTTTTCTTTTTGTCCTTATCCTCTAAATCTTTTCCGAAACCATCCTTATTGTCTGGATTTTCTTTGCCCTTCCCTTTGTCTTTATCATCCTTCTTTTTACCCTGATTGATATCTTTCAAGCGAGGTACTTTGTTATACAACGTTTCGAAGTTGGCCTGCGCATTCCATTGCAATTGGCGACTATTTTGAATGGTGTGTCCTAAGCTATCTTGTGTGAATGGAGCGCGAGTCCAACTGAATGTAGCGCCATATCGAACATCTGATGACACGAAGTCGATGAGTGGGAATTTATCTAAAGGCAGCTTGTAGGTCGCATTCATTGCTTGCGTGAAATTTGTTGTTTCACCCAAACGCGTAATGTTATTCCAAACGGTATCCTTATAGTGATTATACCATTCCCCATCTTCTTTATTGATTACCCCGCGTGGTTCACCGATCAAGCCAATGTTATTCGCTGTGTAATCTAACTTGATGTTTTTTGTCAAATCATATTTGACGTTGTATTGACGCTTCCAATTCCAGTTTTTCTGAACCTGAGTAGTGATCAACATATCGCTGTACACACCTGTCAATTCTAAGGTGTTGTTTCGCACTCGGCTGGTTTCGTAGGTACGATTCATGTCCGTGTGGAAACCAACGTTTTTCAAACCCGGATAGAAGTTAAAGTCTTTTACCCAACGAAGGTATTTAGAGTCTTTTACTACTGGTAGTTTCGCAAACGGCTTAATCTCTTTCGGCTTATTGGTGAAGTTGTAGTCGAAGCCTCCTTGATACTGTTTGTTGAAACGGTATTCTGTATTGATATCACGATAGAAAATCTCATTGTAAGCGTAGGTTACGGAGAAGTTTTGGATATCGTAAAAATGCTCTTTGTCTTCTTTAGTCGCTGCCGGTTGTTGGCCAGGCGCTGTTGGTGGAGTAGCTTCCTTACCTCCTTTTTCGTCGGGTGCTTTTGACCCCGCATCATCTTTCGGAACAATTTTCACATTGGTAAAATTGATACTCCGACGTTTGGTGTAGGTCTGGGATTTTTTCTTGAGCGGCTTCGAAATATTCGACACATCATTCAATTCGAGGTCGGGTTGAAGAGGACTGTATCGAGGCGTTTCGACGCTTTCAGAAAAACCAACATACATGGGCAATTGTACGCCCCATTTTTCTGGGAAAAACTTACCCATTTGCATGGTAGAGTTCGCATCTAGTCCCATCTTGGTTTTTTGCTGGCGCTCTTGTACTGTTTGCTCCAATGTCCCCCATCCAGGTGTAGAGATATTACCTGCCACAGCTACCGTTGCAAAATCTGCTAACTGAGCGTTCATGCTTGCTATAGCCGCCCAACCAGACTTTTCATCAAACTCTGACATGCGTAATTCGTTCAACCAAACTACCGCGCACTCCGGTTTACCATCATCATTTGTTGTAAATGGATTCTCATCTTTATCAGGATTTCGGACCCCTAACATCAATACGGTGACGTTGGCCAAGTTTGGATTACCCTTAATGGTAATGCGAATATTATTCGCCAACATTTTAGCGTATGGTGTGCTCAGCGATTGCGTTGATGGACGCTCTGTTTTCAAATTCTGAAGATCTTTCAGAAGGATATCAAAATTGTTGTCCGCGGGCCAAATGTCATCGTCATCGCTGGTGTTCCAAGGAGTGGTCTTCATTGACACTTCATACTCGTAATAGTTTTGATCAAAATCACTACCCAATCGTATAAACACTGTCAAATCTTTATCGCGAAGTTCATTTTCTATTTCAGCCGCCTCTACGTGCGAGAACATTCTCAAGCGCTTGTACTGTCGCATATCGAGTGAAATGTTGCGATACGCTGCGCGCGCATCACCATCTTGAAGATTACAAACTGCTAATGAAAGCGACTGCTCATTCAAGCTTCTCAAGTTGGCACTGGCTACGTCTTGCTCTCGAATAATTCCTGGGGGCACAACGTAATTTACCGGCTCACGATTTCCGTTTTCTTCAATGTTCACTGCAGCAATATTGAATGCTGTTTCATCATCGTCATTCGGCTCTATTTCCTGATCACCAGCAAGATCATTTTCATATTTTCTCCACTCGCCACGCACCAATTCCAAACGTGCAAAACGAAGCGTAACGGGTTCTTCCCATCCCTTCATGAACATACGTATGTAACGGATAGATCGGAAGTCCGGAATATTTCCGAAACGCGCTTCATACTCACGAATTGGAATTTTAAATTGATACCAACGCACTTGACGTTCCTCGCCATTGGCCGTTGTCTTCGTCGCAATGAAACTATCGGTTATATAATTGTTTCCGATATTACTTTCTCCCATATCACCTGGACGGAGGCTCACGTGGTACTGATAATACGACTCAATAGAGTTCAACGTAATATCTTGGTTGATGTCCTCTGTGTTAGGGATAGTAGTAGCCGTAATTGGATAGCCATCAGGAGTATCTGTATTGGCATTACCTTCATTGTTATTAAACAACTTATATCGTTCTACTGTATTTAATTCTTCCGCATCATTCTGAGAACTGCGGAAGTAGCGGTAATCATCGGCAGAAGGGTCAGCTGCATAAGCTGCATAAGCATCGGCATCCAAATAGCCTTGCATTTGAGCCAACCAAGAAGCGAAGAAATTCTGCTCGGTAGAACTATTCATACCATCCAATCCAATATCCTGTTGGGTGTAATTGCCGGTGGTATTATCAAATGCATTAACTACGTTAAAGTTTGATTGCGATGGTTGAACACCCCAGTTGCTCGTTTGAGTTTCTAGCGGATTGTTCGAAGTAGGCAAGCCGTTTTCATACATCATGTGCGAATCATACAGCACATCTTCGGATACGTTACCCAAATTGAAATACAGATCACCACCATTACTGTTGTCAGAATCTTCGTTGAAGGGATCCATCAACCAAAACTGAATGAATTGAACGTTGCTCGTTTCAAAGTCAGTGGTGGTTAATGCGCGTTGAATACCCGCCCAACGTTCCATTGGTTCGCGTAGGCTACCATTCGGGTTCAATCCCCACGAAAAACCAGATTCTCCATCAGGAGTTTCATAGTTGTAAGGACCACGCTCCGAAGGGTAATAAGAAAGATCGAGTGTGGCAATGTTGTTCGGTGTTCCCGTTGGCAAATCGCGGTTCGGGAATACTTCACTTTCCAACACCTCACGCATGAAGTGGTTGCTTTGCATTTCTTCATCCACGTTTGGTGGCGTCAATGCATTTTGGCGATAGAACAGCGGATCGATGATATACCAAGAAAGTCGTGCGCGATTGTATCCGTTGATCAAATCATTTTCCAAAGAAGCTTCAGGGAAAAGTGCATTTTGGAGTTTTGGCGTAGAAGCCAAAAACCACTGGTTCAACGATCGCAAATCGATTACACTTTGGCTTCCTTCAAAGTCATCTACATAGGCATTACCATCTTTACTGATAGCTCTGCTGTGTCCAGGGAAAAGTTTCGCCGCTTCAGCAGAAAAGGTAAGATTCGATTTTTCCTTGGTATTAATCAATGGAATACGATCCACCAATTGGGTTAAAAAAGGTGCTTCCTTTTGATAGTTGAAATCAAGGCCAATAATGGTGTTGTTCACCGGTTCATCGCCGATGTTCACCTTTTGGGTCAGTGGGCGTTCGCGCAAATTCAAAATGGTACCACCCGCGGTAAAGTAATCGTTGAACTTATAGTCAAACCTACTTCCCATGAGGGTTTTGAACTGCATATTGAACATCGAGTTACTTTCAAGCGACACCGTAATGGGTTGTCCGCTTGACATTACACCTTCGTTAAGAATTCGAACACGACCTAAGTTGTAATCGACAGTGTAATCGGTACCCTCATTCAATTTGATACCACCTGCAGTTACGTTCACCGAACCTTGAGGAATATTCAGGGCGTTTAGTGAAATTTCAGAACCAGAGGCCGATTGATATTGTCCTTTGATTTTGAAACGATTCAATTGAGGAAACTGAATCTGTGCCGCGGTTTTGGTGCTGTCATAAAGCGGTTGGAAAACAACCTGGGATACTAACTGATTAGCTTCTGGAGTGAAGCCCATTTCATCCCTAATTTTTTTCTCTAAATGTCCCCCGAACGGTTCCACTACGGGGAAGTAAATACGTCCTGTTTGAGCGTCTATCAATCCTCCAGTGGTCGCTGCATTTTGAATGAAATCAAAAAAGCCATCCGGATAAGGCATTTGTTGTTGGTCTATCCTATCGAGATTCAATACTTGAAGCAACAATTTTCCATCAAAAGGTCCTCGAGGAATAAAGTTCATATTCACCCCGGTTGCCGGATTGTTATACCAAACATCCAAGCGGAAATTTTCAGGAGCCACACCGAAAGCACCGAGGCTATAGACGTTTTTCATCATGTTGTCCCATAATGGCGCAGGTGTGCCATCGGACAATTTCACCATGGTGATGGAACTCTTCAGCATTTTCAAAATCAGAGCCTGAGGCGCTGAAATACCATCTTGCGATAGTGTACCTACTTGGTAGGTTTGACCATTCAAGGTGTACTCATAAGAAACCGCTAACACCTCTGCGTTATTCAAGCTTTGTTTCAATGAGATGAAACCCAAACGAGAGTTGTAGGTGTACTCTGAAGTATTCAATTTGCGAGCGTTACCCACTCTTTCGTAGTGCACACCTTGTGTTAGACCTAAGCCCAGGTTATTGATGGCTGCGTTCGCGTTAGAGAAGTCGAGCACCTCTTGGCTGCTGACCATGGTTTGATACAACGTGTTGTTGTCGTTATCCGGATTGAGCGTTCCAGCAGGATTTACAAGTCCTTCGTATGCGTAATCCGTACTCATGTACTGACCGTTTTCTCCCAAATCAGAGAAGGAAACGAAATTGCGCACATCTTGAGTATTGGCTTGTTGGTTAACTACCCAAACCTCTATACGGGTAATATTAACTCCACTATTTACAACCGGCAGAGAAGCTAGTGCCTGGTCATATTGAGCGCGAAACCAACTGGAAAGGAAATAGTGTCGGTTCGCCTCGTAGTTATCACCGGTAATTTCGAAAGCTTGTGTTTGCGCACCGCCTTGAACGGTCACTTCTTTCCGTTCTCCCTTTTGTTGAGAAAAAACGGTAGTGTTTTTCAAGCGACCCCATTGCGTTTCCACTTTAGCACCAAAGAGACTCGACGAACCTTGAATCAAGCTACCTTTTAAAGGAAGACTAACGTTACCCAACTCAATTTTGCGGACAATCTGATCTTCATCGCCGGTATATTCTAGCTTCATTTGGTTTTCAAACTCAAATGTGCTCTCTGTGTTATAGTTCACATTAAGCTTCATTTTCGTTCCGATGTTACCTACCACATTCAGCTGAATTTTTTGATCAAAGTTGAACGTAGAAATTCGGCGTTGATTTTCGGGAATACGTGGGTTGTCAGTTTTAGAAATATTCACACCGAAAGTCAATTCGGCAGAACCCTGAGGACGAATTTCAATTTCGTTGCTTCCGAAAATATTTTCAAAGCCTTCTCCCCCCACTTTAATGATTGGAGCAAACTCACGCTTGGCAGCATCCTCTTCCTCTTTGATCTCTTTCCAATATTCGGTTACATTGGAGTTGAGCTGAAAATCGAGGAATTCTTCGAGGGTCATTGTTGTACGCGGACGAAAATCAATTCGGTCACCAACCGTTTGAATGACCTCATAGAGGCCTGTTTCTGGGTTGTATTCTACACGATAATTGATATTAGATGGCAGAGGAACTTGAATCCCTGAAGCTTCGTCATTGGGATTGACATCATCTTCATTTGGCCAAATAGGATCAGGAATAACAGAATCAACAAGAGCAGCAGAGTTTCTTGATGAGCGATAGGCACGGGCAATGGTCTCCCCTGTATGGGCAGATCCTAGCCATACAATACCAATGCAGGCAATCAAAAAACTTATCCGGGCAGCAACGGACAGCTTGCTAGTTTTCACAATTAATTATATCTGTTTCAGTACTTGCTTGATCACTTCCTCCAATGAAAGGGATGCATTATGAGTCATGATTTTATCAAGCAGTTTTTCGGTTTTGGTTTTTTCCAGTCCCAACGAGGACAGAGCGGCTAACGCCTCAACTTTGATTGTATTGTGTACAATCGCAACTTTTTCAAAAGAAATCTCTGAACCCTTAGCAATTTTATCGTGTAAATCCACGATCATGCGCTCAGCTGTCTTTTCGCCAATGCCCTTGATGCGACGCAGGCTTGCTACGTCTTTACTCACAATAACTTGCTTTACTTCACTGACGCTCAGACTAGAAAGCACCATTCGGGCTGTATTGGGCCCAACACCGCTCACGGAGATTAACTTTCTGAAAATGTCTCTTTCCTCCTCGGAAATAAAGCCATACACCACAAACGAATAATCGTTGCCATTCACATGCATATGTGTGTATAGCTTGGCATCGGCCCCTTCAGGTAAAAGTCCGAAGGTGTGCAGGGTGATATTTAGAAAATAAGCCACTCCGTTGCATTCTACAACAGCGTGAACTGGACTTTTCTCTACTAATTTACCTCTTAAATAATGCAACATACAAAAGCCCGCAGGCAGAAATAGTTGATGGTTTAGTCTATTTAGCTCCTTCTTTCAATTGTGCGTCCACTACAGCAATGCGCACCATGTTTTCAATCTCGCGCACCGAGCATCCCATTTGAAGGATATGGTAGCTCTTCTTCATTCCTAATAATACCGGACCTATCACCTCCATCCCAGCAATTTCTTGAATGAGCTTGTAGGCAATATTTCCGGCCGCTAAATTCGGGAAAATCAGTGTATTCACCTTCATGTCTTTCAATCGAGAGAAAGAGAAATTTTCTTTGAGCATTTCCGAATTCAACGCAAAGTTGGCCTGAATCTCCCCATCTACAATCATATTAGGATAGTCACGATGCAAAATCGAAACTGCTTTCGCCACCTTTTCAGCATCTGGCCCCTTGCCCGATCCAAAGTTAGAGTAGCTCAACATAGCGATTTTGGGAGTAATTTTCATCTGACCGATGGTTTCCGAAACTCGCAGCGTGATCTCTACCAATTCTTCCGCAGTGGGGTTTTCATTAACGGTGGTGTCCGCAAAGAATAATGGGCCTTGAGGTGTTTGAACAATGTACATACCGCACACCGTTTTTACTCCGTCAGCTGGGCCAATGGCTTGTAATCCTGGGCGAATAACCTTGGGATAGTTTCGCGTCATACCTGAAATCATGGCATCCGCTCTACCCGTTTCCACCATCATAGCACCGAAATAATTTCTTTCACGCATCACACGAGAAGCTTCCAATTGCGTAATGCCTTTTCGCATTCGCTTTTGGAAAAACATATCCCCGTAAAAAGCTCTCTCTTCAGCATGTTCGGCTGTTCGAGGATCAATGATTTGAACATCTTTCAACTCGAGCTCCATATCCTCAATCATTTGACGAATCCGGGTTTCATCGCCCAATAGAATCGGCTTTGCTACACCTTCATCGCGCACACTTTCGGCAGCTTTGAGGATTTTATAATTCTCGCCTTCGGCAAAAACGACTCTTTTTGGATTTTTTCTGGCGCGTTCAGCAATGCTGCGCGTTAAGACATTATCGCGACCCATGCGCTTCATTAACTGGGAGCGATATGAATCCCAATCTTTAATAGGGTTTCGAGCAACGCCACTTTCCATGGCGGCGCGAGCCACTGCCATCGAAACCTCAGCGATCAGGCGTGGATCGAGAGGTTTAGGAATGATATAGTCTTTACCAAAGGTCAAACTTTTTACGTTGTATGCTTCGGTTACTTCTTCGGGAACCGACTGTTTAGACAATTCTGCTAGGGCTTTCACAGCAGCCAATTTCATTTCGTCGTTTATGCAACGAGCACGAACATCAAGTGCTCCGCGGAAAATGAATGGAAATCCCAATACGTTATTTACTTGGTTGGGATGATCGCTTCGTCCGGTAGCCATGATAATATCAGGGCGCGCTGCTACAGCTGTGTCATATGCGATTTCTGGTTGTGGATTAGCCAGCGCGAAAACGATTGGGTTTGCGGACATAGACTTAATCATCTCTTCTGAAACAATGTTACCTTGACTTAAACCAAGGAATACATCAGCGCCTACCATCGCCTCTGCGAGGTCAGCAAAATTAGCTTCAGAAGCAAAACGCTGCTTGCGATGATCTAGATCTGTGCGGGTTTTTGCAATCAATCCTTTGCTGTCGAACATGAAAATATTCGATGGGGTAGCCCCAAGTTTGATCATAAGGCTTATACAGGAAAGGGCCGCTGCGCCGGCGCCACTTACTACGATGCGGACGTCTGCAATATTCTTATTGGCTATTTCCAGCGCATTGATCAATGCGGCGCTGCTAATAATAGCGGTACCGTGCTGATCATCGTGCATAATGGGTATATCCAAGGCCGCTTTCAGCTTTTCTTCTATTTCAAAAGCTTCTGGAGCCTTGATATCTTCCAAGTTGATACCGCCAAAGGTGGGCGATATGTTGATGACAGTATTCACGAACTCATCGATATCAGTGGTTTTCACCTCGATATCCATTCCATCAATGTCCGCGAAAATTTTGAACAGCATGCCTTTACCTTCCATTACAGGCTTACTGGCTTCTGGGCCTAGGTTACCTAGTCCAAGAATAGCCGTACCATTCGAAATAATGGCTACTAGGTTGCCCTTGCCGGTGTACTTATAAACGTCGTCTGGATTCGCATGGATCGCCAAAACCGGCTCCGCTACCCCTGGGGAATAGGCCAAAGCCAAATCTCTTTGAGAGCTATGAGGTTTCGTTGGAATAATCTCCAACTTACCAGGCCTACCTTGGCTGTGATAATCAAGCGCTTCTTTCTTTCTAATTATATCCATTCCTTTTGCAGATGATCATTAAAGGGCGGCTAAAATAGCACGGTAAAGACATTCTTTTTTGTTTAAACCGTTAACATTCCACACGAGTTGCGAAACGACTTTTGCACAAAAAAAATGGCCGCGTTTAGAACGCGGCCATTACT
>Ga0315907_10004584_pt1 | contig 15464 bp, 15 predicted proteins | sample LakEriMetagenome_3_FD_203525 | JGI IMG/M metagenome (GOLD analysis project Ga0315907, IMG submission 203525) | Freshwater fungal communities from buoy surface, Lake Erie, Ohio, United States - Buoy 12 MA123 | ecosystem: Environmental > Aquatic > Freshwater > Lake > Lake biofilm | place: USA... | reverse complement strand
CGACACCATCACTGGAGCAGCTTCTGGCGCAACTGGTGTTGTTATTTATGTTGATTCAACAAGCATAGTCATCACACGAGAGACAGGAACTTTTGTCTCTACCGAGTTGGTTCGAGTCAGCTCTACGGATGTGGCAACCATCACAACGGTGCAGGGCGTCTCTGCAGATGGACTGACAGATGCAACTTACCAAAGCCTGGCAGCAGACAACTACCGTACAGACATCACTTTAGTACCAGGCTCAGGCTCGATTTTGGGTGTGAGCTACTACAACAATGTTGTTTATGCTTGGAGAAACAATGCAGGTGGCACGGCCGCAGTACTTTACAAATCAAGCACCAGCGGATGGACTGCAGTCACGCTTGGTAAAGAGTTGAGCTTTAACACAGGTACAGCCTTGATTTCGGACGGAAATACGGTCACGGGTGCAACAAGCGGTGCAACGGGCGTTGTAGCCCGTGTTGTGTTGCAGTCAGGTACGTATGGGGCGGGTACTGCTGCAGGCAGATTAATTTTATCTTCCACTACCGGTACTTTTACAAGTAGTGAGAATTTGACGGTTGGTGGCGGCATCAAAGCAAAGGCGGGCGGCGCCGCAACACAGATCACTTTGGCACCGGGCGGGCGGTATGAAACGGTGGTTGCTAATTTTGGCGGTGGTACCGCAAACTACAAAATCTATGGCGCTGACGGTGTTAACCGTGCATTCGAGTTTGATGGAACAACCTTTGTTCCAATCTCAACAGGCATGACCGTTGATACGCCAAACCACATTGTTTTTCACAAACAACATTTGTTTTTGAGTTTTGGCGCTTCTTTGCAGTTTTCTGGTCTGGGTTATCCATATCAGTGGTCTCCTCTGCTTGGAGCGGGAGAGTTGGCGATGAACGCCCAAGTTACTAATCTTCTGACTTTGCCAGGAGATCAAACCAGCGGTGCACTTGGCGTATATACCCGCTCGGACACGTCGGTTCTTTATGGAACAAGCTCTGCCAACTTTAGCTTGTCAACTTTCAATACGGGCACGGGCGCGATTGCCTATACCGCTCAAAACATGGATCAAGCCTATGTGCTAGATGACCGAGGGATTGTCAGCTTAGGAACTACCTTGAATTTTGGTAACTTTTTACCAGCTTCATTGACGATGAACTTGAGACCGTTTATTCAGCAAAATCGAGATTCAACCGTTGGTAGCTTGGTTAACAGGGACAAGGGCCAGTACCGGATTTTCTTCTCTAATGGCAATGCGCTTTACATGACAGTTCTAAATGGCAAGCTTCTTGGCAGCATGCCTGTGCAGTTTGCGCATCCTGTTAGTTGTTGCGTGGAAGGTGAGACAACAACTGGCAATACTTCCCAGTTTTTTGGGTCCACAAATGGTTATGTCTACCGCCTCGACGCGGGCACAAGCTTTGATGGCGAAAACATACCCGCCAACATTAACTTGGTCTTTAACGCGACTGGCTCTCCCAGGCTACTTAAGCGCTACCGAAAAGCAAGCGTTGAGTTAACCGGCGACTCGTACACCGAAATTCAATTTGGTTATGACTTGGGATATCGAACAGCAACGATTGACCAACCCCAAGATGCAACCTACCAAAACGATCTGCGATCAGGCTTTTGGGACTCAATGCTTTGGGATAACTTTGTTTGGGACGGGACGGATATCTCTCCCTCCGAAATTGAAGTTAACGGTACTGCTGAAAACATTGCTGTTCGTATTTCATCCAACTCTGACCTCTTTCCGCAATTCACGGTGAACAGCATCATCGTTCACTACACACCTCGCCGAGGACTCAGATGAGCAATAGCTACTACAACCACACAACTTATCCAACGCCTAACTCACCAGGCTCATCTGCTCAGCTTCGAGCTGAGCTAGAGAACATCACTGCGGGCTTTGCGTTGCTGCCAACCTTGGCCGCTAATGGCTACAAGGTTGCAATGATAAATTCGGCTGGCACGGCCATGACAGCCTCATCCGCTTTGCAGTCACTGGCAATCACATCTTCTACGATCAACAGCACCCCCATTGGCGCTACCACGGCAGCGGCCGGCACTTTCACCAGTTTGACCGTGTCCGGTACAGCCTCGCTTGGCTCCACCACGGTGATCACCGGCGGCACGATTAACGGCACACCCATTGGCGGCACGACGCCATCAACGGGTGCATTCACTACGGTAAGCGCCAGCTCAGGTTTTACTGGGGCGCTTAGCGGAAACGTCACAGGAAATTTAACCGGCAACGTAACGGGTAATGTCGCGGGAAACCTGACTGGTAACGTAGCCTCAAGCGGCACATCGACCTTTGCAGCTATTACCATGTCCGGCGCTATTGCGATGGGTACGTCCAAGATCACTGGCTTGGGTGAACCCACCTCAGCTCAAGACGCAGCCACCAAGACTTATGTAGACGCGGCAGATGCGCTTAAATTGAACTTGACTGGTGGCACTATGAGTGGCGCAATTGCCATGGGCGCGTCAAAAATTACTGGCATAGGCGATCCGACCTTGGCTCAAGACGCCGCCACCAAGACTTACGTAGACACGGCTGACGCGCTTAAACTAAATTTAACTGGCGGCACCATGAGCGGTGCAATCGCCATGGGCACCTCCAAAATAACCGGAGTAGGGGACCCAACGGCAGCGCAAGACGTGGCGACAAAATACTACGTGGACAATTTGTTGCAAGGATTAGATGCCAAAGCATCTTGCCGAGTTGCGACAACGGTCAACATTACCTTGTCCGGTCCGCAAACAATTGATGGCGTTTCAGTTGTTGCCGGCGACCGCGTTCTGGTCAAGGATCAAACTACAACGGCCAACAACGGTATTTACTTGTGTGCGGCCGGCACTTGGACACGCACAACGGATGCGGACGCCTGGACTGAGTTGCCTGCAGCATTTGTATTTGTTGAAGTCGGCACGGTTAACGCTAACAACGGCTATGTATGCACAGTTGCTGCCGGAGGCACTCTTGGAACAACCACAATTACGTGGGTTCAATTTAGCGGAGCTGGTCAAATCACGGCCGGCTTGGGCTTAACCAAGACGGGTAACACGATCAACGTCGGCACAGCATCGAGTAGCCGCATTGTGGTGAACGCGGATGACCTCGACTTGGCAACAACTCCGGTGATCGCAGGGACCTATCAGTCAATGACGGTTGATGCCTATGGCCGCATCACTGCTGGAACAAACCCAACAACTCTGGCCGGCTACAACATCAGTAATGCTTACACAACCACTCAAGTTGATACGGCCCTGGCGCTTAAGTTGAATTTGACAGGCGGCACCATGAGCGGTGCTATTGCCATGGGCACATCAAAAATTACGGGCCTTGGTGATCCAACAGTTGCGCAAGATGCAACGACCAAATCGTATGTTGATACAGGTTTAGCTATCAAACTGAATTTGACAGGCGGCACCATGAGCGGTGCTATTGCCATGGGCGCCAGCAAGATAACGGGCCTGGCTGATCCAACGGCAGCTCAGGACGCAACGACCAAAACTTATGTTGACGGTATTTTGGGCTCGGCCATTTCAGCGTCAGCTTCTGCTTCGGCCGCGGCAGTAAGTGCAACTAATGCGGGCAATAGCGCAACGGCTGCTTCTGGGAGCGCAACAACTGCTTCTACATTTGCAACAGACACCCTTACAACTTATAACAACTTCAACAACCAATATTTAGGAAGCAAAAGTACCGATCCAACAACTAACAATAGCGGTGGCGTATTAATCGCTGGAAATCTATATTTTAATTCAGCGGTTTCAACCATGAAAGTTTATGACGGTACTTCATGGGTGATTGCCTATATTCCATCTGGAGGTTATTTGCCACTTACTGGTGGCACTATGACGGGAACATTAACAGTTCCATCCGGAATATTTACCGGAAATCTAGGTGTTGGTCTAACTCCAAATTACGGGACTTCTGGTCAAATTTTGAAATCTGCAGGTCCAGGAGCGCCACCTACGTGGAACGATTTGGTCGCTTCATACAGCTATTTGCCCGTATTCACAAACGGCGCATCAATTATTCAAGTTTCAGTTGCTAATGGTTATGTTCCAGTAACTACTCGAACTGGTTCAACCGTCAACATTTCAGTAACGTAAGAGGTTAATTAAAATGACTACTCGCTATCCAATTGTATTGAATGGTTCAACTATTCAAGAACTTCAATCTAGTGACTCCTTGCTTGGCTCGATTGCAAATATTTCGGGAGGTGACGCGGGAAGTATTCCTTATCAAAGCGCCACAAATTTGACAACCTTTGTTAATGCAGGTCTAAGCGGTCAGTTGCTGCAATCAAACGGAACTGGCGCCCCAACGTGGATCTCAGGTGTTTCTATTTCTACTGGTGTATCTGGTCTTGGCACAAACGTAGCTACATTTTTAGCATCACCATCATCAGTAAATTTAGCTTTAGCTGTAAGTGACGAAACAGGATCGGGTGCGCTGGTATTTGCAAATACACCAACTTTAGTTAGCCCTATATTAGGAACGCCAACATCGGGTGTTTTAGGTGCTTGTACAGTAGATGGTATCAATAAAGTGGGCTACCTAAACATCCCACAATCAGGTTCAATAAAGACCAGCAGTTACATACTCGCCACTACAGATAGTGGGGAGTTCATTGAAGTTGGAACTGGTGGAAGTATTGTTGTTCCAAACTCAACATTTACTGTTGGTGATGCAGTTGTCATATTTAACAATACTTCAAGTGCCATAACACTAACCATGTCAATTGCCACTGCCTATATTGGTGGAACTGACTCGGACAAGGCTACTATTTCACTAGCTACGCGTGGTGTGTGCAATGTAATGTTTATCTCTGGCACAGTTTGCGTTGTCACAGGAAACGTAACATGACTGGAATTTTGATGGTTGCTGTGGGCAATTCATACGGAAGTGCTCCTGTCAATACTTTAGCTCCTGCAGTAACTGGGACTGCCACTTATGGGCAAACATTGACTTGTACAACAGGAACTTGGATTGGATCTCCAACCCCTACATTTTCATACCAATGGCAACGATCGGGTTCTAATATTGGGGGTGCTACATCAAGCACTTATGTTCTTATTGCCAATGATGTTGGAAATACTGTTCGATGTGTAATAACTGCGACTAATTCTGTTGCACCCAGTGGAGTATCAGTAAACTCAAATTCAACAGCACTTATTGCCGCGTTAGTGCCTGGAGCACCAATCATTGGAACGGCTACTCGCTCATCATCGCAAACTATTCAGGTTGCCTATACAGCTCCATCAGACAACGGTGGTGCAACCATTACAAGTTATACGGCAACATCGTCTCCTGGCGGTATTACAGGTTCTATTTCGCAAGCAGGTTCAGGAACAATTACGGTGTCTGGCTTGACCAATGGAACGTCTTACACTTTCACTGTTACGGCTACTAACTCTGCGGGTACAAGCGCGGCTAGTGCGGCAAGTAACTCGGCCACACCATTTACGGTTGCGGGCGCACCTACAATTGGAACAGCCACAGCTACAGGCTCTAGCACAGCAACCGTGACATTCACAGCGCCCGCAAACAATGGCGGCGCAACCATCACGAGCTATACGGCTGTATCTTCACCGTCAGGTATTACGGGGTCTGTTGCCCAATCAGGTTCGGGAACAATAACTGTCAACGGTTTGGCGGGTAGTACGGCTTACACCTTTGCGGTCTATGCGACTAATGCGGCAGGCAATTCATCCTCAAGCGCCTCAAGTAACTCAACTACAACTTCAGCACCTCCGGGTCAGGCGCAATACACAACCCCAGGTACCTACACGTGGGTTGCCCCTGCAGGAGTCACGTCTGTCTGCGCCGTAGTTGTTGGAGGCGGTGGAATAGGTGACTGCGCGGGCGGCAACGGAAAAAGCGGTGGCGGTGGTGCTTTGCAATGGAAAAATAGTATGTCCGTTTCTCCGGGTACGGGTTATACGGTTGTAGTGGGCGGTCAAAGTGGCAGAAGTTATTTCATTGGAACAGGCAACTGCGATGCGGGCGGCGGTACAAGAGGCAATGCCGGTGGATTTGCTGGTATTCCCCTTGGTTCAGGCGGCGGAGGCTATCAAGGCGGTGTTGGAGGTAATGGATGGCCAGGAATTATTGAGTCCGGAGGAGGTGGAGCTGCTGGTTACGCTGGCAACGGCGGCAATGGTGGCACTTACAACGGCTCAGAATTTATTGACCCACAAAGTGGTTCAGGCGGCGGCGGCGCTGGCGGCTTTATGTCGGGCGGTGGTGGTGTCGGAATTTTAGGACAAGGTGCAAATGGCTCAGCAAATGGAGGCGGTGGTTCTGGCGGTTCAAATGGAGGGTCTATAGGTGGCGCATACGGCGGCGGCGGAGGTACTGACGGAAATAATGGCGGTACTGGTGCTGTTCGTATTATTTGGGGAGCAGGTCGCTCATTCCCATCAACCAACACAGGGAATGTCTAATGGAATTGTTTATAAAAATTGTAGATGGCCAACCTTTTGAACATCCTATATTGGGTGAAAACTTTCGCCAAATATTTCCAGATATTGATGCGGAAAACTTACCTTCAAATTTTGCACGCTTTGAGCGTGTTGTACAGCCGATGCCAACAGACTTTCAAGTTGTTGAAGGTCCTGTTTATCAATGGGTTGACGGCATTGTTAAAGACGTTTGGATTTTGCGTGACATGACAGAATTTGAACGGAACGAAAAAATTGCATTGCTTACAACTTTTGCAAATTCTTCAATACAAAGCAGTAAAGAATCAATTCAAGCGTTGATAAATTCAGAAGCTAATTTAACTATAAAAAATGAGTTAATGAATTTTTTAAGCGATTTGAACGCATGGGTATTGGTTGATCCAACTAATCCAAATTTTCCAATTGCATCGGAAATTATCAAAAACTACTATCGATAAAGCAATATTAATGATATTTATGTTGACCCGCAGGTGCGGGTTTTTTTATGTCTGAAACTTATGGAACAAGAAATAAAACTCGCAGTACACGAAGCAATTTGTGCGGAGCGCTATAGCCGCATTCAAGAGTCGCTGGCTTCAGGCGATAAGCGAATGACGAAGATCGAATATTTGCTCTATGTGGTTATCTTGGCTGTGCTACTAGGCCCAGGTGTAGCAGCTGAAGTAATTAAAAAACTTTTTGGTTTGTGAAATGAATGCGCTGGTTGACACTTTGCTTTGTTTTGATGATCGCTGGGGCGGGCGCAAAGCAAGGGTGCGGAGTTCGTGACCTTTATCACATTGCCTATACCTTTCACGATCCAACCGAGCGGCACAAAGAAATGGTGACATGGCTTATTAGTAACCAAACCCAATGTCGATCGCAAGACTACGTTGTTATATGGAATAACTTGTCCGAATGGGCGGGCTCAGCAGACTCAACGCAGTTGAGAGGCTTGGTAGTTCATGGTTACAAAGAAGCTAGCGCTCGTGAAAAAAAATGATCACGCTTCATAAATGGTATCCGATGGTGGGTGTCTCAGATTACCCAACAAAAGCAGATGTAAGCGAGAAAAGAGCGCAACGCTTACAAGTTGAGTACGACATAGCTCTTAAATTCAAAAAAGCCAAAGATAGGGTCAATGAGCTTGAAGTAGAGCTGTACAACAAAAAATGTGACCAGCATAAATTGTCATTAGAAATTCTTCAAATCAGAAAAGTAGACGTAGTGGTTTAGGGGCCAAAAGTATGGAATCAATGAAAGCAAAATTGACTTTTTACGTAACCTTGATTGTTGCAGCAACTTTGTGTATTTGCATGCTTTCAATGGTTGCAGCTTTTCTTCTAGGTCTTTGGGCGAAGCAAGTCGATAACGGTCCTATTTTTGCTTTGATTGGCCCCGCATTTCAAACCATCGTAGGGGGTTTCATTGGCCTATTGGCTGGAGTGAAGCTTTCACACGACGAAGAAAAACCCTGCAAGAAGGAGTAATCATGTTCGATTTATTAGGCGGTGGAATTTTGGGCGGTATCTTTGGAGGTGTATTTCGTCTAGTCCCAGAAGTGCTGAAGTTTTTTGATAAAAAAAACGAACGTTCTCATGAACTCATGATGTTTTCTAGGCAATGTGAACTTGAGCAGCAGCGCGGTCAGATGCGTTTGGCTGAGATTGGGGCTCAAAGAGAGGCGGCTGTAGACGCAGGCGTAATGGATGCCTTTAATGCCGCTATCTATCAGCAGTCTGAAATGGTGAAATCTGCAGGAGGCTGGGCGGCAAGCTTGTCGGCCTCAGTGAGACCCATAGTGACTTACTGGATTTTATTGATCTGGTCTTTTGTCCATATTTGGTTTGCTTGGAATGCCTGGTTTGCGGGTGCCCCTGCAGCTGAAGTTTTTAAAACAATGATGTCGCCAGACTTTTCTGCTCTATTGGCAGGGACAATAAACTTCTGGTTTTTGGATCGTACTTTGAAGCAGCGCGGTTTATGAACCTTGAACTAGCAGCTGCCCTATGCCGACAGTTTGAAGGGTACAGGGCTAAGCCTTACCTTTGTCCAGCTAACGTAGCCACAATTGGATACGGTTCAACCTACTACGCAGACAAGCGAAAGGTAACACTTGAGGACGCTCCCATGGACGAGCCCACGGCAAGAGCGCTTTTGATGATTGAGCTGGAGCACACCTATTTGCCAGGCGTTCTTCGAAACTGCCCAATCTTGGCAACCGACGTTCGCAAGTGCAACGCAGTCGTTGACTTTTGCTACAACCTCGGAACAGGTCGTCTTCAAACTTCTACCTTAAAGCGAAAGATTAATGTTCAAGACTGGGAAGGCGCAGCTGAGCAACTGATGCTTTGGACCAAGGGCGGTGGCCGAGAGTTACCTGGTTTGGTTAAACGACGCAAAGCTGAAAAAGAATTGATTCTCATCTAGCAAAGTCTTAAAATGCTTTTCACGGGCTACTACGCCTACTTAAAGGCCACCTTTTCAGGTGGCTTTTTCTATTTCCGGAGCTGAAAATGGCAACCACCCCTCAAAACCCTTTTGACATAAGCGCACCAACGATTACCTCTGGCATGGTGTCCAGCGCCGCAACAGGTGTGACCACGCCTGCTGTTGCTACAAACCCCTACACATCTTCGGCTCTGTTTAACCCCGCAACAACGTCAACCTACGATCCAGCTTCAACATTTGCCAAGGGCTATGACGCAAGCACGTACGATCCGACCCAATGGAACGTCGATAGCAATCAAACGGTTCAAGGCCAACTAAGTAACGTCATTGCGGCAGACTCGCCTTTGATGCAGCAAGCCAAGACGGGCGCCCTGCAGCAGATGAACCAGCGTGGCCTCATCAACTCAAGCATGGCCATTGGCGCTGGGCAAGATGCGGTAATCAAGAACGCTTTACCAATTGCCCAGCAAGATGCCAACATGTACGGCAGAAGCGGTGAGTTCAAAGCGATTGCGGCTAACCAAGCTGGTCAATTTAATACGGGTGCGCAGAATCAATCGGGACAATTTAATGCGGCTGCCTCTAATCAAGCTATGGCTCAGAATCAGCAGGCAGCTAACCAGTCAGCACAGTTCAATGCCGGTGCTTTAACGGACACGGCCAAGTTCAATGCTACCAGTGGCCTGCAAAACAGCCAATTCAATGCTGCTCAGCAAAACACCGTACGGGAACAAAACGCACAGCGTCAGCAGCAATCCAATCTGGCAACTGCCGATACTCAAAACAAATTGGTTATCCAGCAATTGGACAACGCTTTTAAAGCATCCATGGCCAGCGCTGACAACCAGACCAAGGTTCAGTTGCAGCAGATCGATGCGACAACCCGTGAAAGCTTGGCTGCAACTGAGGCTCAGTTTAAACAGCTCATGCAGACAACTGCTAGCGCATCTGACTTGTACCAGCAAACCATTAAAAACATCAACGATCTAGTGATGAATCCAGACTTAGATGCGGCTGCTATCAGTGGCGGCACGACCAACCAACTTAACAACTTGAAGTCTGGCATGGCGGTTCTTGATGCGCTGAACAACAACGTCACTGGTCTTAAAGACTTAATTACCTTCGCATGAACCGAGAAGACCTTCTGCGGCCGATTTCGAGTTCGGCCGAGGAGGTCAGGGCGTTGCAGTCGTGGGATGCGGTGCCAGGCTTTATTGATGATGTTCACGTCTGCACAGCCCTGATGAAGGGTTCAGAAATCCATTTTGCAATTGTTGCCGAGCACAGGTTGCGCACGGTGCTGCGTATGCGGGCGCGCGAGTTCTTGGCGCCTTTGTTTGATCGTTATGGATTCCTAACAACCCGCGTTGCTCTAGGACGAAGCGCTGAGCAGCGGTTTGTTCTGCGTATGGGGTTTGAGCCTACCTGGTCTGATCACAAATTTGAGTACTACCTATTAGCGGAGCTTCCCTTTTCGAGGAAATCAAAATGAAGTTTGAAAAAACATATTTAAGCAGGGCCATGACCCGGGCCATGTCTTTAGATCACCCTATTGGTGACCCCACGGGTGGCCCCGCTTATGGTGAGCGGCGTGACCCTGTATCAGCAGTGATGGCTGTCGCATCTATGTGGGAGGCGGGCACCATCATTGCCGGTGCCTCTTCGCTGGCGGCGGGCTTTGAAGCGTTGACCGTTGCTCAAGGACTCATGTTTGCTGGTGGTGCGTTAAACCTGGTTGGCAACGTCACTGGCAATAAAGACTTAATGATCTTAGGCGGCGCTGTTGCTTTGGGCGGCGGTATTGGCGGGTTAATGTCTGATGCGGGCACAGGCTTTAATCAGACATTCTCGGATGCGTTCTCCTCAACATCGCCTACCGCGGGACTTACATCCAGCCCAGTTGGAAGTGACCTAGCACCTGGCTCACAAAATGTTGGCACACAAGCTCCAGCTAATGAGGTGCTGAGAGACAACATTACAACAAATACTGCAAGCACTCCCGCATCGCAGTCTATTAATTCGCCGTCTGTTGCTGCGCCAAACATTTCCATGCCTGCGCCATCAGCACCCGCACCCTTAGGCGGCTTTGACTCAACAGCCCAACAATTTAATCCATCTCAAGTAGCTGCTAACACTGCTGCGACTCCGGGCAATACATTTGGCCAAACACCCGGCAGCTCTCAAATTACGCCAGGCATTATTGATAAGGCTATGGCTTTTGCCAAAGAGCAACCCATGGCTGCGATGGTACTTGGCCAAGCAGCAGGCGGGGTGGCCACGGGGGTCATGGACATGGCTACCGGCAAGTCGGCAGCACAAACCGAGCAACTTAAAGCGGATGCAGCGTATCGCAAATCGATTGCCGATAAAACAAACCGTGATAGCGCTCTCCAAACTTCTCGCATTGCACAGATCAATGCGAACTTAAAAGCTCAATACCCTCAAATAAACGTCAACCAAGGCGCAGTGACCATGGGACAGCAGCAACCCGCTGGCCTTATCGCAAACGCCCGTGGATAACAAGGAGAAATTTATGGCTGGAATGATTGAGCAAAACATGACGCAACCTGTTGAAGGTGCGCCAGAGCAGGGCGCCGCAATTACGCCAGAGGCTATTCAAGAGAACATCAAGATGCCGCCCAAATTGCAAAACGCTTATGACCGAGTTGTGCTGGCTGGCATGAAGATCATGTTCAGCGAGAAGACCAACCAGATGGTAATGAAGCAGATGCAAGGCCAAGGCCCTGTAAGCGAACGCTTAGGAATGGGTATTGCAGGCTTGATGGCGACGCTGTTTAAAGAGTCCAACAAAACCATACCACCTGCGGTGATCATCCCGGCAGGTGTTTATTTGCTGGCTCAAGCTGCTGACTTTTTAAAGAAGACTCAGATTGAAACTGTTGATGACAAAACGATTGGCGACGCAATGCAAATATTTGTCGAGGTCACCATCAAGATGTTTGGCGGTGACTCAGACAAGGTGTATGAAATTTTGAACGGTTTTTCTAACCAGAACGTGAAGGGCTGATCATGCTTGCTGGACTAATCAATGCCGCTGCGAGCGGCATCAAAGGCGCGGCTGATGCATACAGCATTGGAGCCAAAAGCGAATTTGATAACCAACAAAAAGTAAACTTGAGTCAGCAACTTCTGGACATGGAAGAGCAGAAAGCTTTGCGTGTGGACGAGATAACTCGCTCAAGAAATATCGCAGATGTTCCAAGACTAGCCACTGCGCAGGCCGAGGCAGCCCCTATTGTTGCAAAAGGTGTTATTGCTGGTCGAAACGCTACTGCAGACGCCATTGGTTCTACTGGAGTTCTTAACAAAGAAGCTACAAATGAAGTAGCCAGTATTAATGCAAAATCAAACGCTGGGTTGCCTGAAGCTGAAGCGGGATTGAAGGCCAAACAATTAGCAGCGAATAAGGCAAACGTTACTGAGGCAGCTACCCAGACAGGTTTGGCAACAGCTACTGAGCAAACAGCTAAAACAGGTGCTAAGGGGTATCTTGGCTCAGTTGCTGCCGAAACAAATGCAAAAGAACAGTCTGGCTCTAAAGCTCAAGCAGCACTGGCTAATTTCACGCTTACAAACGCAAAAGTACTTCAAGATGCTAGAGCACTTTTGGCAAAAGAGACTGACCCAGAACAGCGCGATATCCTGACTCGAAGCATTGCTGATCTTAGCGGCGCTAGCACCAAGAACTTTGGTGATGTGGCTACAGCAGCACGAAGTTGGGTCACGATGGCACAGAACCTTCGCAAAGATGCTGAGTTGCTCCCTGAGGCTGAGCAAAAGGAACTGACAGCCCGGGCGCAAGGTTATGAGCAAAGCGCCGATGCCCTGCTTAAATCAATTGCGGATAAACGCTTACCTGGTTCTACTGGCTCTGCACTTCCAATACCTCCAGCTGGTGCAATCGCTGATATCAAAGCCGATCCAAGTTTGATCCCTGCTTTTGATCAAAAGTACGGCAAGGGCGCAGCAGCCAAGTATCTGAAAGCGAAGTGAAACAATGGCAAATCCGTTTGATAAATACGACGTTGCCGTTAATCCCTTTGACAAATACGACAGTCCAGAGAAGCCGAAGGTCACTCAGGATCGAAGCTTTTTAGGAGCCTCCGCAGAAACTGGTGGGCGTGCACTGCTTGGCGCTGGTGCTCGGATTCTTGAAGCCCTAGACCCGAACTCTTTAAGTGAGCAAGATGCAGCCACTTTATTTAAAGATGATCCAGAAGCATTTAAACGTGTTACCGAAAAAAGTGCTGCAATGGCGTTATCGCGCTTTGCCAATGAGCAAGCTCGGCGAAGCCAGGAGATCATGCAGCAAGTTAAACCCGAGAAGGGCGCTGTATCGGGTCAGTCAATCCAAGACTTGGAATACGCAACGCTTGACCCCAATAAGGCTGCGTATCTTTCTCCCACCAGAGTAGCTGGTGATGTGCTTGGCTCACTGCCCCAGACATTAGCCTTAGCAGTAACGGCCTTTTTTACTAGAGGTCGGTCAATAGCAGCGCAAGAACAAGCTACTGCCGCAGCACTTGCCAAAGGGGCAACGCAAGCAGAGGCCCAAGCGCTTGGCCGTGCAGCAGCTATCGAGACTGGCGCTCAAACCATGGCCAGTGTGGGAGCAGTTGGCGAGGGCACCCTTGGTTATGCGGGTGGTAAGACGCAGGGGGTTTTAGAAGCTCAACAAGTTAAGCCAGAGGTGTATGAAGCCTCGCCCGACTACCAAGCTCTTTTAGCCAATGGCTATAAGCCTGAGACTGCCAGAGCTTATCTTGCAGCCAAGGTTGGCCAAGAGTCTGGGCTCATCTCTGGTGCGGTTGACGCTGCCACCAATTTAGTCGGTGGCCGAGTACTTGGAAAAATCATTGGCGAAGGTGGCTCTCTCACTGGGCGTGTTGCCCGGGGCTTTGGCACTGAAGGCGCAACCGAATTGGTACAAGGTTCAGGTGAGAAATTAGGCCAGAACGTCGCAATGCGTCAGATCGACCCGACCCTTGATTTGTCTAAGGGCGTTGGCGAGGCTGCAGCTCAAGGCTTTGTTGTTGGTGGTGTGACAGGCGGCGGCACTGCTGCTATTTTTGGATCACGCCAACGCGATAACTCTTTGCAGCAACTCAAAGACTCTACTGATGCTGGCAGTGCTGCAATTGCAGCCAACGCGGCCGCTGGCGACATGGACATGATCCTTCGCCAGACAGTGGATACCCAACTGACACCAGCGATAACGGCTGACCTTGCCGGCGCTTCAATGCCAACTCCAGTTATTGGTTCAGCTCAGCAACAGATGGCGGGTAACCCTCTGGCCACGGCAAGTTTGCCGGAGCGTCAAGCACTGATTGACAGACAAGCTGGGCTAATTAACGAGGCAAACACGCCCGGTATTCCAACTTTTGATCGTGAGAATCTTTTAGCGCAAGCCCAAACCGCTAGGGGCACCCCCGCACTTGGAGCTGCCGCGGGCTTTGTAGACCTTACGCCAATGACTGCCCAAGAGGCTCAGACCCGTCTGGCCGTGATGCGCGATACCACCGCCAACGCTGGTGGCAATGCGCTAGAGATGGCTGTCGTTCCTCATCCAACTCAGAGCGGCGCATTTGCAATTGCTAAACAAGCGCTGCCCAACTTAGATTTAAACGTTCCGGCAACAGGTCCTTCAAACGCGCAGTCTCAGTACCAGATTGAAGCTAGTGCGCTGGCTGGTTCAGACACTGCCAGACTGGCACAGGACAAACCGCGCCAGGAGATCATCAGCCGTGCCATGCGAAATGTTCAGGAGCGGGGCGGCGTTGCCTCGCCAGCAGAGGCGCAGATTTTCAGAGAAGCAAACCTGGGTCAACCATACGACCGCATCGATCCAAGCCTGGCACCGGATTTAAGCGTTGACCAGAAACTTACGCAAGCGACTGGTATTCCTTTGACAAATCGCCCACGCGAGACGGTCCAGACCAAGGCGGCAGAAGTAGCACCGGCAGTGCCGGTTCAAGCGCCTAAAGAGGCGACTACCAAAGAGGCGCCGTTTAACCCACCAGACGCCGTTAATATTTTGGTTGATGGTTTTACCAAAGCGACCAAAGATTGGGGCGACAGAGGCACGTTGGCCGCGCTAACTGCTGGCGGTTTTCTTGATAGTGATGGTGTTACAACACCAAAAGGCAACGCTCTTTTGCAGAAAATTAACACCAGCAAAAGATCAAATGACGAAATCAATGCTGATTTAAAACAAGCTATTGGCATGCGCACGGTTGAAACCGAAGCGCCAGCAACACCATACAGCCCGATCGACATAGGCTTGATGGGCGAGCGTCCGTTTCGCGCCAACCTTGGCCTGTCTAACAAAGCAGCGCCAGCTGCGCCTACTCCAGCTACAACACCAGAAGAAGAGCGCGTAGACCGACTGCGTAGCACCTTGTCCACCGTCAACGGCGGTATCGTTACAACCGATGCCAAGCTTTCGACCACACGCGAGCAAGTACCTGGCAGCACGGTAACGATCACCGACAAGGGAGTTGAGCACACCTACACTGTGGCCGAGTCTGGCTCACTGCCAGGCA
>Ga0315907_10004578_pt1 | contig 15475 bp, 5 predicted proteins | sample LakEriMetagenome_3_FD_203525 | JGI IMG/M metagenome (GOLD analysis project Ga0315907, IMG submission 203525) | Freshwater fungal communities from buoy surface, Lake Erie, Ohio, United States - Buoy 12 MA123 | ecosystem: Environmental > Aquatic > Freshwater > Lake > Lake biofilm | place: USA... | reverse complement strand
CCTGTATACTTTCCAGATTCAGTTGAAGTTTCTAAACCATTGGCAAATCCATTTGCTCCGTATGGAGCAGGTATAACACTCGTTGTTAATTTAGCAGAACTTGGTACACCCGAGGTGGAAATATAAGTAGCCCCTGCTTCCACTGCATCAGAACAACCATCTCCGTCAGAGTCAAGATCTAGCTGATTAGGTACACCGTCGTTGTCAGTGTCTTGCAAAGAACATATTTGGTAAGCTTCTCCATTTTGAGACATTTTAACACCTTTCCAGAATAAACTACCAATATTACCAATACCAATATCGTATCCTAAAGTAATTAATGTAGAACTACCAATACCCGTAAAACTAACCGTCCGAACACCAGAGCCGTTTAAATAAGTAATCCCTAATACCTCGCCTGTAGAAGCATCTATGGCTCTCAAATATGGTTTTGATCCAGTTGTAGGATCATCCTTAAAAACACTAATTAATTCAACTTCAAAAGTATAAGAAAGGCCCGCCGTAGTAGCAAAACTTTTGACCATCTTACCAGTTAGAGGGGTTGAATAGGACCCTTGTAAATCAAAATATGGATCCGTTCCACTCACTCCCATATAATCAAAATCGGCTCTAACTGTTACTGACGGCGACGGATCAAAATCGAAGGCATACCAACCGGAACAATGTGTAAAAACTCCATAGGTACCTGCAGCTTTTAAAGCATCCGTACAGGTGCCATCCGTACTATTTGCAATCGTACAATTCAACTCTTTAATATCGGTTATTCCATCATTGTCGTCATCAATGTCATATATATTTGAAACACCATCGCCATCAGTGTCAAGACAAGCACTTAATGCAGATGATAAGGCTATAACATATTTATAAGTTCCACTGTAAATACCACTTTCAGATGAAGTTTCTAATGCATTTGCAAAACCATTATTTCCAAAAACAGCTAACCCAGTGCCAGCAATTTTTGCATTTTGTAGAGTTGAAGATGAGGTAAGAAGGCTAGTTAGGATACCTGCTTCTTTTGCATCAGCACAACCATCACCATCACTGTCTAAATCATTATGATTTAGAATTCCGTCTGAATCTGTATCATTTGTGCAAGTAGGCTTAGGATTAGCACTTGGACTTGCAGATGAAGAGAAAGTGAATTTAGCTTCATATACGCCCCCATAACTAGATGTTCCTGCAACACCAATAAGTCGGAAATATTTAAATTTAGTCGTTGTTTCAAGCGTATTTAAAATAGTAAAAGTGCCAGTAGTAGCTGTTGAAAAAGTAGGTGTAGATAAATCACTCCAATTCACATTATCGCCTGAACCCTGTAATTTAAAGGTGCTTGTTGTGGCGCTTGACAAAGCCCAATTCAATAAATCAAAACTTATTCCATTTACAGCGATATAATTCTTTGCTGTAAACTTGAAAATTTCTTTACCTACCCAATTTTGACCTATTGAAAATGCAGATGCAGTGGTTCCTAAACCATCGGTTGAATTCCCAATAACATAATTTGTTGTGAATTGCGTTAATTCACTACTAACAGAAGCTGGATTACTTAGTTCATCTAAAGTATAAAAACAAGTCGGAGATTCAATCGCATCTAAAATACCATCATTGTCATTATCTAAATCAATTAAATCAGGAACGCCATCCCCATCTGAATCTGTACAATAGTTATAAGTAGCATTAGTAGCATAATCATAAGTGTAAACTCCTTTATACAAATTACTTTCAGCAGATGTTTTTTCAAGTGTATTTAAAAAACCATTTGCACCAAAATCAGCGGTCGAACCAGTAAACTTATAATTAGTAGTAGTGCTACTAGTAGTACCAGATTCAAGTGCATCACTACAACCATCACCATCGGAATCTAAATCAAGGTGATTTGGTATTATATCTCCATCGGTTGTACCTGTGGTACAAGTTGGTTTTGTATATTGACTAGTGATAAAGCTTGGTGAGGTTACAAATTTAACCTCGGTAACACCTCCATAAAAACTTGTCCCTGCCACTCCAATTGCTCGATAATAAAGGTATTTAGTATTGGGTGAAATGCTATTGGGTAAGATAAATATTCCACTCGTTTCGTTAGATGATAGAGCTGAAGATAAATCAGTCCATACTGTATTATCATTTGATCCTTGAAGTTTAAAAGTATTTCCAGTACTACCACCAGATATGGCCCAAGTTGTCAAAGTAAAACTTAGTCCAGATATTGGAATAGATTTCAAAGCCGTTAACTTAAAAAGTTCTTTATTAACCCAAGAAACAGATGGTGCAAAAGCAGAAATTGTTGCCAAATTTCCATCAATAGAATTTCCAATCACATTAGTAGAATAAGGAGCCAACTCTGTTGTTACAGCTATAGGTTGCGCTAGTTCATCAGAATTGTAAAAACAAGTTGGTGATTCAATGGCATCTATAATACCATCATTATCATCATCAATATCTATTAAATCTGGTACTCCATCCCCGTCTGTATCAGTACAAGCATTTAATGTTTTAGAAACAGCATTATCATAATTGTAAATACCACTGTAAAGACCTGATTCAGTTGCAGTTTCTAAAGCATCCGCGAAACCATTCGCACTATAAGTTCCAGCAGCTACCGCATTGGCAACATTATTCGTAGTTGAAGTGGCCGTTCCAGATGGAGAAGTTAAATTTACAATCGACCCTATTGTAAGTGTTCCTGTAACACCAGCTTCTTTCGCATCAGGACATCCATCCCCGTCACTATCCAAATCCAAATGGTTTGGAATACCATCAACATCTGTATCATTGGTGCAAGTTAATTTAGGATTGGCACTTGACCTTGTGGAGGTGGCTAAATTAAATGTTGCATTGGCAACACCACCATAATTAGAAGTACCGGCAACGCCATATAATCTAAAATACTTATACTTTTTACCTGCTTGAAGATTATTTGTAAGGACTAACGTTGCTGGAGGTACATAATTCATTGAAGAAACTGCCGCTGTATTTAAATTATCCCAAAGCACATTATCAGCTGATCCTTGGAACCTAAATGTACTTCCCGCATCCGTAGAGATTGCTCTGAAATCTAGGTCTAAGGTCAAACTCGTTACATCGATTAACCCATTCGCTGTAAATTTTAAAATTTCTTTATTGGCCAAAAATTGTCCGGATTTAAAAGCACTATAAGTTGAATTTAAACCATCAATTGAGTTTGTTATTGCATAGGTTGGAGTGGCATCATACAAATTTAAATCAGAACTAACCGATTCAGGTTTAGATAATTCACTTAAAGTGTAAAAGCAAGATGGTGATTCAACAGCATCTAAAATACCGTCATTGTCATCATCTAAATCATAAACATCAGGTACTCCATCCGTATCAGAATCTAAGCAAGATCTTGTTCTAGAATCTATAGCAAAATCGTAAGGATAATATCCATTGTATATTCCATTATCAGCAACTGTTTCTAATGAATTTAAGAACCCGTTTGTGCCATAACTTAAATTATTGGCATATTGAAAATTAGCACTTGTACTTGTTGTCGTTTTAGACTCTAAAGCATCACTACATCCATCATTATCTGAATCTAGGTCTAATCTATTCTCTTGCCCATCTCCGTCTGTATCACAAATACCTGCACTACTATAGGTATTGAATTCTGCATTTAAATTGGAAGGTGCCCAAGTATTGTCTTGGCTAATTACAATTGTATTATTTCCAGATAAATTAATAGGCACTTTTTGATAAACAGCATTTACTAGAACTAACTCATTATAATTTCCAGTGCCATTTACAAAATCATATCCATAAATTTTAGAATAGCCATTATTGCTAATCTTAACTCTGATCAATGGATATTGTGCAGTGTTTGGAAAAGTCCATACTGAACCAGATGGATAAATTGCTGTGCCATTAGTTCTAACTATATCTGTAAAAGGAACAGAATATACCGTGCTGGAACCCATAGGAGCGAAATTCAATTCACTCACGTTCGTGATATTAGTGCCGTTAACTTTTAAATTAAAATTATTATCCAGGGTCCAAACATCAATCCATAATTCTTCTGGGAAACCTGTAAAGTTTGCCGTCTTACTCGCACCAGAAGCGATATCAAATCTTGAAAGCAATGGTTGCTTCCCAGGAACAGGACATTCAACAATATCCAATACGCCATCATTATCATCGTCTAAATCCAAAACATCTGACACGCCATCACCGTCTGAATCTAAACAAGTACTAATTAATTTATTAGTTGCAAAGCTATAATTATAAGTTCCGCTGTAAATCCCACTTTCATTTGAAGTTTCTAAAGAATTCACAAATCCATTATTACCAAAAGTGGCCGTGCCTGTTCCAGATACAATTGCATTACTTAAAGTAGAAGTAGCTGTGCCAGATGCAATTGTTGTCCCAGCTAAATTTATTACCGTTGCCGAAGTTAATGTGGCTCTAATGCCAACTTCTTTAGCATCAGGACAAGCATCACCATCCGAATCTAAATCTTGGTGGTTTAAAATGCCATCTCCATCAGTGTCATTAGAACAATCTATCTTAGGATGCGCACTAGGTATATAATCAGATGCAACATCAAAATAAACCTCATTCGCATAACCCGTATTATTAATTCCTCCACCACTAAACCAATAAATATCATAGTATTGGAACTTTGCTGCATTTTGTGTTACAGAAAATATATTCGCACTTGTAGCATATTGCGATGTTGCTGGATAAGGATAAATGGTGGAAGTTTCTGTTGCTGAACTTGTATTAATCGTTGCATCATATAAAACTGAAGGTGTCCCACTCGTACCAGATAAATTTGTCCAAGTTACTCCATCATTTGATCCTCTTAAAATTAATCTTGTGTCGTTATTGAAATGAGAATAGATACCTGTGTATCCCAATAAAATCTTGGAAAGTTTAACAGGAATAATCATGTTAAACATGTAAACTTGTCTACCTGTACCTAAAGCATTCACTGTTGTGGTTGTGGTTTCCATTCTCACATCATAACTAACTCCACTATTTTTCCCATCCACTAATTTTTGTGGTTGATTCTGCGGACTCGTCATGGATAAACCAGAGGTCACTTTAATGTCCGAACGGTTGCCATAATGCCAATCATTATCTGAATAAAAACAATCAGGCGATTCAACCGCATCTAAAATACCATCATTGTCATCGTCTAAATCTATATCATCTGAAATACCATCTGCGTCGGTATCCTTACAAGCAGCTAAATTGGCACTAGTAGCAAAAGGGTCATATAAGGATGTATAATTGACCACGCCAGCGGTAGCACTTTCGTATACATTTAATAGACCGTTACTATTTCCATCTGTACCTGTTGGATAAAGTGTTGTACTTGTCGCGGTGGTTGAACTCTTCGCTTCAATGGCATCCGAACATCCGTCCCCATCCGAATCTAAATCCAAATGATTTAAGATGCCATCGCTATCCGTATCATTTGTACAATCGGCTTTAGGACTTGTACTTGGCTGATAGCTAGATGCCGTTTCAAAATAAACTTCATTAGCAATTCCGGATGCATTCACTCCCCCACCAGACACCCAATAAATTCTATAGTACAGGTACCTACCAATATTTGCATCAGCAACCGTAAATGTGTTTGCCGTGATGGATCCTGTTATGCCAGGAATAGAAGTCACAGCACCATAACCATCACTCAAGTTAGTCCAGGTAGTATTATTATTCGATCCCTCTAATCTGATAACTGTACCCGAATTAAAATGGGTATTTGTATTAACATAGCCTACATAAATTCTTTTTAGTGCCACAGGAACAGGCATCTGAAAGCCATAAACTGTTTGAGCAGCAGTTGTGGATGCATTAAAAACTACGGAATAATTTGCTACAGCTGTACCATTATTACCATCTACTAATTTAGTTAGATCTCTATAGGTAGCATTCATAGCAAGTGAAGTGCTAGCTACTATTTCACTTCTATTTCCCGATAACCATTCTGCAGCGGTATAAAAACAATCTGGCGACTCCACAGCATCTAAAACACCATCATTATCATCATCAATATCTACCAAATCTAAAATGCCATCACCGTCCGAATCAGCACAACTTGCTAAGTTTTTACTTATCGCTTGTGGGTCATATTTTAAAGTATAATTAATTACTCCACTCTCACTTGCTGTTTCAACACCATCAGCTAAACCATTTGCCCCATAAGGTGCAGCAGCAATTGCATTGGCAACATTCGCTGTAGTTGTTTTAACTACACCATACAACCCATTTTTTACAGTTCCTGTTGTTAAAGTTCCAGATACCCCTGCCTCTAATGCATCCGGACAGCCATCTCCATCCGAATCTAAATCTAATCTATTAGGGATTCCATCATTATCCGTATCTATATCTGTCGCTCCACACAAAACTCTAAACTCACCCAAGAACATATTATAAGCTGCATTAACCGTTTGGCCATCCGTACTCACTTGACCTATACTATTGCCATTAACATCATACCAACCATTTATGATATTTAATTTTACTTTAGTTGCATTTAAAAAGGATTGCGGAAAATTAAATACCTGGGCACCTGGATTTGCCCCGCTACCATTGGGTCGTGCTGTCGTATAAATGCCTGTATTAAATACTAGCCCATTTTTATAGGTGATTTCTACCGTAAAATCTTTGGGCGGTCCATCACCACCTCCATAATTAAAGGCATCGGGTGCCCACAAAACCACGCCACCAATATTGGAATTCCCAGGTAAATTATATTCTATAAATCCTGATGTTAATGGTTCTTTTAAAAGCCACGAGTCTTCTAATACAGCCGGGGCCGAAGCTAATGCACTAAGACCAGAACCAGTAAAACCAGAACCATCAATCGTACGGGCTGCTACACTACCACCATATACAGGGCTTGAAGTCGCTGAGCTTGGTGTAATAAGTAAAGATGAATTACAATTGGTCATTTCAATGACATCTAAGATGCCATCATTATCATCATCAATGTCAGTAAAATCAGGTACTGCATCACTATCACTATCTAAACAAGTGAATGTTTTTGAACTAATATTATTGGTATAACTACATTCATTGATTCCTGTGTTAGAGGTCCATGAACTTAAATTAAATGGTCTTGCTGTAGTACCTCTGTCATTTACTACAGCAAAAATGGTACTAGATGCTGACGCTAAATTTGCCGTCATTGTTACCGTCGCAGAAGCCCCTGCGGCGATGATAGCAGTTGTTTGATATGTTCCTATTAAATTAGCTGTACCAGTTGTAGGATTTGCATCATACATAGTAACATAAGTACCTATAGGCAATAAATAAGTGCCTGTATTACTTATAGTTGCTGCAATAGTGATAGATGGACAATTCGTTGTGACCGTATTAATTGTTATTTGAGCGTCAGCTAAATTAGTACTGCCACTAGCAACACCAGACCCTACTGCATCAGCAAATTGAAACTGTGCTGCGTTATTATTATAGGCAATTACACTAGCTGCATTAATTTCAGTAGTAGGAACAGTTAAATCACTATTAATATTAACAATACGATAGTTACGTTGGTTCCAATAATTTGGTGCCGTTTTCCAAGGAAAAGTGACAGGATCACTTCCAAATACCTGTAACATATTGTTACCTGTAACAGCAATTTCTGCCTGACCATCATTATTTAAATCTGCTACAATAGGATATTCACCCCAAGTGGAGGATGCAACCGCTTCAGAGGCATAATTTACAGGGGTAGATCTGTTACCATTGATAATTCTTAAAGTAGACTGATCACGATAGACAATCTCCCTAATTCCATTGCCATCAAAGTCAAATGCGGTAATTCCCGTACAGCCAGACATATCGTTTGTAGCTAAAGACCAAATATGTTGTGTTGTAGTCCCTGCGGTTGTGTTAAAGTTTAAATTGTATGCAGTAACGATTCCGGCGGATCCACTTACTGAATTAATAATAACTGCTTCAGGATAATCATTTGCTTTACTTCCTGTAGTTATATCATTGTATACATTCGCGATTAGAGGCAAACCTCTAGTTCCATAATTGAAACTTGGTGGTACTCTTCTGAACAAAAGAGTATTTGCTGCATTGGTTCCATTAGGATCCCACATAACTACAAAGGTTGAACCATTGTAAACGATATCTAATTTGCCGTCTCCATTCATATCCCCAACTGCAGTCGGCCCATTGTCATTTGCAGCAATTATACTTGAACCCACAATTGTACTTAGGTCTTTTAATTTAGTGGTTACACCTGTAGTTAAATTAACCCCATATACCCTAGAACCATATATTATTTCTTTACCAGGATTAGTTGAAAGGATGTCTGCAACAATAACATCAACAGGCGTTCCTGTGCTACCAGCAGTTTGACCAATATATCCTAATGCAGGTCCAGCAACTCTTTTTACCAAAGCATTACCTACAATACCAAATACATCATTTCCTAAAACAATTTCAGCTGTCCCATCTTGATCAATATCTACTATATAAGGAGTAGCTTCAGTGGTATATTGAGAAGCAGTAGTTGATTTGTATAAAAAATTAGATTCTGATCCACCTGTATTTCTGAAAATATATACAAAACCTGTAGCATTAACCATAACAACTTCCGGTGCTGAAGAAGCATTTCCAATAATATTAGCAATCGCTGGTTGAACTGATCTAGTACTTGAGGTAGTTATGACAAAATCCTTTGTAGCAGTTGTCTTATTTGAACCATCACCTTTGTAAACATAGTAACCTGAAAAGTCACTTGCAGGTGCTAAAATTTCTGAAATGCCGTCTCCATTTAAATCTGCAGCTGTTGGAGTTCCTCCATTCCAAATCACAGCATTTGATTGAAATTTTTGAACCATGCCCCAGGTTGATGCAGGAGTTGGATTGTATGGAACAACACAATTATTTTGGGATTGAGCCGAAACACTTAAAAATTGAAAAAAGAAAACTATAAATAAAGTACTGATATTGCGCGTACTATATAAAAATTTAAAGGGCATTTAAACGGGAATTAGTAACGAACAAAAATCCCGTTTATTGCCTGAATTACGCTTAGAATTACTTCTAGTAAAGTCAATAATTATGCACTATTCTAAGTAAAAATGTTACTTAAATGAGTAAGAGAAAATTATAGATAGATTTAATTCTATCTAATTCAAGTTTTTGAATTTCAACGAAACTTTTGTTCCATGATTTTCTTTACTTGTAATGCTCAATTCAGCATTCATTATTTTAACTAAATGTCGAATAATTTGATAACCAATGCCATTTCCTTTTTTATACTTAGGTAATGATTCAACTTCATCTCTATTCTTTCCAGTGATTAAAAAATTGACCATGGATGCACTCATACCTTCACCTGTATCTTGTATAATGATTTCATAATCATTTGAAGATTTTTTGAATAGTACATTTATCTCACCTTGATTTGTTGATTTAATTGCGTTCACTATCATATTATATAGCACTACCCTTAAAGCATCTTGCCAATTAGCAATGATAGTATCTTTTGGAATTCGATTATTAATATTAATAGTATCATTTAATTTAAATGGTTCAACAAATTCAATTAAACTCTGTATAAATTCATACAAATCAATATTTTGTTGATTAGGTAGTGAATTGAAATTTTCAAACTTCACCCAATTCAACATATTAGATGTGAGGTATTCTAATTCTTTAGATGTTTTAGCAATTTGATGGATAGATTTTTTTAATCCAGCTTCTTCAATTTGTTCAGCGGAATTTTTAGCAGTGATATGCAAGTACTTAAGTGGCGTAAGAATATCATGATTCATGATCGCAATTACGTGGTCTTTTGCTTGATTTCTTTTTTGTAGATAATCATTTAAATCATTTAATGAAGCAGTTTTAACTGCAACTTCTGATTCAAGTATTCTTTGTCTTTTTTGATAAATCAAAGTTTTAAATCTAATATACAATAGTACTAACGCAAAGATTCCTAATATATATGCCAAATACATCCATGGATGTAAATACCAAGGATAGTCAACATTGAAATCAAAATAGGCATACTCCCAATTGTCATTAAATGAACTTCTAGTTCTAATCGAAACTTTATGTGAACCAAAACTAGGTTTTTCGATTGTTAAGTATGCATTACTAATAAGTAAAGTGTTCCAATTTTTATCATCATCTATTTTATACTCTGATCTAATATTTTCTTGAGTTAACATACCAGAAATACCAAGTTGGATAGAAATTTTAGATGTTCTTGGGCTTAAATATTGCGATGCATCATAATTTACAAAGTTTTCATCAACAAAAACTTTATCAATATAAACTTTAGGAACAATATTTAAATCTGAAATGTCATTTGGATTAAACTGAATTAACCCATCTATACCAGGGAAAGAAAAATAACCAGATTTTAATTTGATGGCACAAGGTGAACAACCCCCATTAAATTCAAGGACATCTATGCCTTCTGATTTACCATAATATTTATATACAATCTTTTCAGGTCCATTATACCAAAAATCAATTATCGATTTTTTGGTAGACATAAATATGCCCTTATTGGTACTAGCCCATATTCTTTCCTTATCGTCTTGGATAAAACAATGTGTGAATTTTAAATAGCCATATTGATCTATTGGTATTTGTTTAATGGTGTCAGCTTTATACATATACACCCCACTGCCATAAGTTCCAATTAATAAGTAATCTCCTAATTTATAAATACTTCTAAAATTAGCATTTGATTTATCTTTATAAAAAAGTTTAAACTCATTCGTATTTAAATTATACTTATACAAACCATCTGTTGTAGCTGCTAAAATTTCATTTTTATTGATTTGATATAACTGATAAATAATAAAGTTGTAAGGTGTATTTTTAAAATTTAATATCGATTTCCAATACGATTTTTTTTGCTTAATACTTACGCCACCTGAACTAAAAGTATAAATGCTTCCATTAACTTCAATAAAACTACTAGAATTGGTTATGGATTTAATTTCATTTTGTTTACCAATCTTTAAAAATTCATTGTCCTTAAAACTATATTCATTGATGCCATTTTTATTGAAAAAGTACAATACAGAATCAGAATCAGTATAAGTATTGGTTTCAGAAGATTGATTAAAAATTAAATTTGTTTTTGAATCCGAATTGCCAAAAACTTGACCACTATTTATTTGTATATTTCCATTATTCAATTCAACCTGGGCATAGGAGGAGGCACTCACTCCTTCAATTTGAGATTTAGGCAAAACTCTATTAAAATATTGAGGGTGTGCAACTAGTATCCCTCTATTGTCTGTACCTAGATAGATGGTTTTAGTGACCGCATCTAACTGCACATATTTAATAATTTCATTGACGGGAATTTTATCTGTAATTAAACGTGGAATGATTTGCTGATCTACCCATTCTAATTGAAATAATTTGTTATCAAGTATAAAAAAAGCAGGTTCAGTGGGATGATTTTGAAATATTCTAATATTCCTCTTCTTAATATTTTTACTTAATAAATCAAATACATTTTTATTGAAATCAGTAATTAATAAATTATAGTTTTTATCCTGCTTGACTTCTTTTATAGCACCTTTATTATCTAATAAGAACCATCTTTGATTTAATTTAAAGCCTTGTTCTTCATTTTTGAATGTCACTAAAGTGTCTAATTGCCCGTTTTCAAAACGCTTTATTCTATCATCCGTAATAAAATAAATTTTATTACCCAGTTTAAAATCAAAATAATCAGTCAAACTTGGTTTGTCAGTAAGTTTGATTGGAGGTAGTTTGTATTTAAACGCTAAAAACTGATGTTGCCAAGATATTTTAGGAGTCTTATCATCTATAAAAACCTTATTCTTTTCAATTTTAAAAACAGACTCATCCATTAATTTACCAAACAAGGTACCATTTTCAGCCTTTTCAAAAAAGACAATTCTGCCATTTAGCTTATCATTACTTGTGTCATCCCCAAAATTTTGAAAACCATGACCATTGTACCTTACAATACCAGATTCTGTTGCTACCCATAAAAATCTGTTTTTTGCATCAAATTGCAACCCTTTTATGGCATTGGTTGGCAAACCTTTTTCAGTATTAATTCTATCAAATGTATAGCTTGATTGTGCCGAAATAAAACTCGGGCTTAGTAAAATAATTACACCTAAAAGTGTACCCTTTAATAAATTAGTAACTAATTTGATGTACATGGGCCAATTGTAACAAATGAGTGAAAGAATCCGCTTTTACTTTTTCAAATATATTTGATTTAATGGTAGAAACGGTATTCATTTTTAATCCAAGTGATGTTGCAATTTCTTTCGTTCTATGGCCATTAAGCAAATAATGTAGAATCTCTAATTCTCTTACGGCAAGCGTTGAAAAAGGATTGATGGTATCATCTAGCTTCTTTTTGATTTGTAAAGGTTGATTTTTTACAAAAAGCTCTAATTGATAATGAATCTCTGTCTCGGATGCGCCTTTGTGTAAATAGGAATGAATTTGAAACTTATTCGCAATTTTACCATACACTTCTGTTGGCTGCATGGAATGTACTAAAATAGATAAATTTGGATGGCTTGTATTGATTTGCTCTAATAACTCAATTGAATTACCATCTGGCATAATAATATCTAATATTAAATGGGTATATACATTAAGCGCTATGGCGTCTTTGAGTTCGGCAATATTGCTAACAGTATCTATTTGTTTCGCACCCATTTTGTTCAAAATGGCTGTTAAACCCATTTTTACAATACTGTGATCGTCTGCAATTAAAATTTTAGCTTCCATATTAGTTTTTAAAATTTCTGAATGATTGAATTAATATTTTTCTTAATGTATTTGTACTTAATTTTTTAGCAATTAAAATACCATCTTTATCTAATAAATAAAATAATGGATTGGTAAAAGCATCATAGGCCTTCCTTAGTTCCAAATTTTCATTATTACCCGACATAATTACATGAGTATATTGATAGTCTAGTTGATTGTTAAGAATAAACTCCTTCCAAACTGTTTTATCAATATTGGGTTCATTACAAACTGCGTATTTACCAATCTTAATTAATAACTCTTTTTCAAGCACTTTAATCGTACTATCCATTTTTGGTAATTCTACTTTACAATGCTCACAATTAGGATCAAAGAAAATAAGGACTGTATAATTAGATTGCTTTGCAATAGCATGTAAACTTAATTTAATTCCACTAGTATCTTCTAAATTCATATCCAGTGCTGTGTCATTTAATTTTTGAGCTTGTATTTGGTTTAATTCGGTAATGAAAGCATCTTTATTTTTTTTATCTAAAAAAGCACAGGTATTATTTTTTACATATTTATTAATCAAGTAGGCATATCCTTCTGTATTGTTCTGCACCTCTCTATTTTTAAACACTTTAGTGAAATAGTCAAAGATGAAAGGATAAGCCTTATTGGTACATAAAATAGAACTAAACACCGCATCTACACCCTGAATTAAAGAATCTGATTCTAAAGGATAATAGGATAAGTATTCCACAATAATTTGCCTCATGACTGGCGTAAAGAACAATTTAGGTTCGTTCAGTTCAAATTGCTTTAAGAAGTTATGTCTTCCAACATAATCTCTTTTACTTGGTATTGTTTTGTCTAGAGCATTTAAAGTTGAAAAATAAATGTGAATTGCATCCTGCTTTTTAAAACGCTTTAATGCTGTGGTTCTAAATGCTACCAAAGAATCCGTCTTAATTTTAAAATACGCTGCTTTTTGTATTTGATTGAATTTCTTACCTGACTTTAATGCGAGCACATAACTACTGTCATAATGCGACAATGATTTTTCAAGTCTTTGGTAAGCCAATAGCGTATTATTCTTATTTAAATTGATAGTTGAATTTTCCAGGTAGTCATTCCCATTAATTGTTAACCTTACCGTATCTTGATCCTCTAAAATAAATTGAATCTTTTGCTTAGATTTTGGAAAATAAAGAAAATACATTCCCCCAACGATTGATTTTGTATTCTTTATAGTAATGGATGACTTATCTAATTTGATGGTGTCTTTAGGGATATAATTTTTTTCATCGAATAAATTCGTTCTCAAATAGGCAATAGAGTCTATTGTATTGGATGCATTGATTTTCAATACGAATTGAGCAGCTCCACGTATAGATAGTACACAAAATAAAACTGTAAAAAGCAACAATTTGGACCTTGTTTTCATACCGCTAAGCTAACAAGGAATCCATAAAGATAGATTTGACTAGATTTAATTCTATTTTAGAGCTTACCTAAGCAGATAAATCTATTTGAATTTACAATTAAAACTACTTAATTTTAATACAAGGTATTTCCCTTAAAACCTTAGTTAAACGTGGAGTATGTTTAAAATTACCGAAAACGTTAAAGACGGCATACTAGAAATACAATTTTCTGGTCAAGAAACCAATAGCAAAATTTATCAAATTATTTGCAGTCAAGGTCATGTCTTTCAACAAGGAAAAATTACTGGACAAACACAAAGAACTTGTTTATACGTAGGTGATTTAAAAAAAGGAGTTTATACTTTCAAATTAGATGAAGTGAATTTCAAGGAATTCAATATTCTCTAATTTATTTTACGCTAGTCCACTTTCACTTTCATAATTAATTTTCTGATTCTACCTTCCCCTATCATGGGCGCATGCACATCGTTTGAAAAATAGATTCCAAACTGACCAGGATGCAATTTGAAAAAATGATCTGGTGCATCTTCAAAAAATAAAACATCTTTTTCTTTATCGTAGGTGCCTCTTGGTTCAACGCAAGTCCTTCTTGATTTCCATCCCACCGTCTCTACTCCATTAAAACATACTTGAATATCTATATACGTATTATGACATTCAAAATTAGCACAAGACTCTAACATGGCTACTCCATCTTCGTCGGAAATAATAGCAATGATATTTTTTCCATCAATCTCTTTTTTGCCAACAGGCATATTATCGAAACTGTTATTTAAGATATAATCAAAAGCTGCAGCGAATCTAGGATGCACCGATGCATATTTATTTAATTCTGAAAGTTCGTCAAGTATCATACTTATTTCTTTTTAAAATTTGAAACCTTCGGCGAAATGGGCGCCGGCTTAGCTTTATTGATCGATTGCTTCGCAATCTCTTCCTCTATCTTTTCTACTACTAATAAATCTTCTAAATCTATATTCATTGGTAGCTGGCCCACTTTCACAATAGCACGCTTGCCTTTAAATCCAATCACTTCTCCAACTTGATAATTCTTTTTCAATTTCACTGTAGACCCTACCACGATTGGCGCAGCAGATTCCTTGTATTGCTTATCCACTTTCTTAGCCAATTTATTAATCACAATGGCATCGTTCTTTTTAAATAATAAATTGTACAAAGTCTTCATCACTTCTTCCTTATTATCTGACTTCTTATAATCCAACGCAATTTGCTTTAAGTTGCGCTCCATCTCTTTTAAATAACTGAACTTCTCCTCGGCCACCCTATTCTGTTCTCTTAAAAGTGCGATCTGTTGTAAATGCTTT
>Ga0315907_10004576_pt1 | contig 15477 bp, 17 predicted proteins | sample LakEriMetagenome_3_FD_203525 | JGI IMG/M metagenome (GOLD analysis project Ga0315907, IMG submission 203525) | Freshwater fungal communities from buoy surface, Lake Erie, Ohio, United States - Buoy 12 MA123 | ecosystem: Environmental > Aquatic > Freshwater > Lake > Lake biofilm | place: USA... | reverse complement strand
GGAACAGGTCCTTGAAATCTCCAGTGTTCTTGTCTGCACAGTAAAGACCGAGCGAAACTGCAATGTCGATTGGAGACAGTTGCGAACCGTAAGAGTAACCGAGGCTACCCATAGAACCGGAAACGTCAACCATTGGCATGATACGAGCATCACCGATAAAGTTAGGCAGTGCCTTCCACTGTTCATCTGCAACAGCTGCATTACCTTTTACGACAGACTTAACGACATCGTAAGGGTAAACTGCTCCCGCGTTGATCTTGACCTTAGGATCACGCTGTTCAACCGGCTTCTTCAGTTCCGCAATGTAAGCAGAGTATGCGTCCTTTGCGTTACGTCCGAAAGCTTTCTGGTAACGAGCAGATGCAAGAGAAGGAACGTGTGAGAAGTTGATAGCTTCCCATTCCTTAGCGCACATCTTGCTTTCAACAACGTTGGTCAGACCAACAAGTAGCTTACGGTACTGCTTAGGAGTCAGTTCAAGGAACCGAGTCAGTTCAACAGCGATCGGACCTTTACGAGGCATCCACTTAGCGCAGAGACCATCCTTATTAGCGAGTGCTTCACGAATGAATGCAAATGCCTTCTGGCGGTTGGTTGGATCCTTGTAGGTGAACAGGTCGTCCCAACGTCCCAGTTCAGGAACCTTAGACATAAGCTTACCAGCTAGAGTTGGGTCGGTAGCCTCTAGCGCAGAGAGCAGATTACGGAAGGTAGCACGTTCACCAGCACCACCGCGAATATCACGTGCCCAGAGGAGCATGCGAAGAGTCAGATCCTGGTTTTCGACCAGAGATGCAACAAACTGCTTGGTGATATCAGTACCACGGGCGGAACCAATCAGGCCGAACAGATCAAGAACAGGAGACTTAGAAGTAGCACGTGCCTTCATACCGTTTGCAGTACGAGCAGGAGCTTTGTTCTGAGCCTTCTTAACAGCATTAACAAAAGACATAATATTTCCTTTCAGGTTGGTTAGGGAATCGAACCCTTGAGACTTTGTTTTCAGAAAAGTTTGGCACCATGCCGGTTTAGTTGCCGAACCCAACCTATTGAGTTCATAGTTTAATCAGGATCGCGCCTTGCGGCCTAGGTTTGATTACAAGTCAAATGCTCTACTGAGCGGTGAAATGCTGTAACGATCCTATATTGCTTCGTTCACATCGTAAATACAGTATAAACTGATTCTCTACAGATGTAAATAGAAATATGATGTGGTTTTAAAGTTTTTATATTGTCAATAAAGTAAACTACTTATACTTCGTAGATTATTATGACAGCACCATTACCACCGCGGCCAGACGTAACGGCGGATTCAGTTGCAACACCACCGCTTCCGGCGCCATACGTAGGAGATCCTGAAGCGCCGGATCTATTTCCATCAGAAGCATCATAACTCAGAATAGTTGATGCTAAGAATGGCTGTGACCTATTACTTAAGTAAGTCGCGATTGTAGGATACGCACTATATCCTGAAACTTTAATGCCTGGTGTAGTTGAGTCTGTTGTGGAGCTCGCGGCAGTACCTGCATCAGCACTCGAGAATCTTGGAGCTCCACCGCCAGCAGCAGTTGTTCGCACGCTGCTTCCACTTATAGCAAATCCTCCACCAGCCCCACCAGTAAGATTTGCAGTATTTCCGCCAGATGCAGATCCACCAGCTCCACCAGCACCAGAAGTTCCATCACCTCCTCCTGATGTTGATTGCGAGCCAGTTCCTCCACCGCCCCCTCCAGCAGACATATTCAAGCCTAGTCCCACAAAACTAGATGCCGAGCCAGCGTTTCCGCTTATAGCACTTTCTTCACCACCAACACCAACTCCAGCACCACCGCTACCGATAGTAATAGTTGCAGAACCTGAAGATACTCCTGATATAATGCTGTATGCTACACCGCCAGCACCGCCTCCACCACCTCCAGCTATACCGTCGGTGTTACCATAAGGACCAACATTTCTTGCTGGCCAACCCATACCGCCAGATCCGCCTGCGCCAATTACAAATATGTGAATGAATCTTGCGAGCTTATTTTTGAGTGTCCATGATTGGGAAGATGTTATTATTTCAGATAAAAAGTTGCCAGATAAAGCTTTACCATAAAAGTCGCTAATAGATATTCTACCGCTAGTTGGTATTCCGCTAGCTACACCATAGTATTCGGTTAAAGAAATTGGATTTGAGCCTCCAAATTCTGCTTGTATTTCTGATAAACTTAATGGGCCACTAGATTTAATCGTCATCTTATCACCTTGTGATCACGTACTAAAAGATACACCTGATTCTTAGGCATCTTTTTTCCACAAAAAATAGCATAATTTTTTTCATTTGCAATTTCAATTATTCTTTTTGATCCGGTCCATTCATCTAAACTTACTATACTATCAACATCATTATTATCAATCAAATTTAAATTCGAATCATATCTTTCTACGCGCGCTGTATTTCTATCTACGAAACGATAAATTTTTGTTTCGTATATGACACCATCATTTGAATAATAACCCATAAGGTCTATACCTCCGCCAGAATAGTTGGTGTATAACCTAACTTTATCAGTATTTAAACTTTCAAGTTCTACGTAGAATTTAGTAATTTTTCCTTGTAAATAATCATTAGCTATTTTTTCAGGTACTTTTTTAACTAGAGTTGAAAAGGCATCAAACGAGTTTAAAACCAAGCACACACTTTCGCCACTTTCACGAATAGAAAACCCAATTTCAATAACACTGTTTTTGACGTGATCTTCCAATTCAACGAAACTTTTATGTATTTCGTAAAAATGTGCTATATTCATAATAGATTCCTATCTTTATATTTCATATGAGATTGCATGACAGTGTCCCTATCACATATATAAGTTTCACAACTATTTATAAAGAAGTATCAGCAGAAACCTTTTTTGTAATAACTTTATGCAACCCGGGATTTACGACCAGAGCCTTTTGTAGTATCTCGTGGCGAATAAAGTTTCGCATGTAGCGAGTATCTTCGTTCGAAGTATCCTCTACCCAAGGAACGGAATGGCTTCTACACCAGTTTACGAACTCTGCCTTTCTATTGAGCAGAAACGGACGAATTACATTTTGATTCGAATATGGAATGATCTTGCCTTCGCCATGAAGGCTTGACCAGATCCAAGTCTCAACGCAGTCGTCAAGGTGATGGCACGTTACGACCGGTTCGTCTTTTTCGTGGAAGAATCTGTATCTCTCGTTTCGCCAGAACTCTTCTTGAGACTCATCTTTTCTTTTGATGCGCGAAATATTTCCGACTTCAATCGTAAGAGTGGTGCCATGCGTATAGTCTAGCCTAAATTCGCTATTCTTTGTTTTGATATATTTCTTAAGAAAGTCGAGAGCTACACTTGAAGTTTCAGTGTCGTGATTGAAAAACAAAATGTTTACGTTATGATTTCGAAGCAGAAAATCTACGACGGCCATGGAATCAACGCCACCAGAGCAAGCGACGTTAATGTCTCTAGGAAGCTTTCCTTGAATCTTAATCAAGTTTATTCTCCTAGAAAGAATTTGTCTTCTTCTGCTTGTTCGAGCAAATGACGAACGAATTCTAGATATTCTTCGATAGTAAGATCCATTTTATTCTCCTTTATCAGATAGCGTTTGCAACTTCGATGCGTTCAGCCCAGACACGAGTAGGGCTACCATAGCCAAACTCTATACAGTCACGGCGAGCACGAGCCAAGCCGGAAGCTTCATCCCGACACCAAGTAAAGGCGCGGATAATCTCGCCCGTAGCAGTCTCAACAAAGATAATAAATCGAGGTACGTACATCTGAAGTTCTCCTTTTCGATAATTCAAACTATACTGATTCTAAATGAATGTCAACCGATTTCTTTATCAGAAACTCTTTTTCTTAATCCACTGGAACTAAACTTATGGTCTCGTTTGTTGAAATGAATACGAATACCACGACGCTTGCAGATCTCACGACCTGTGAAATCCTTGTCTCGATACTCCTCTCCGAGGATCCTAACATTGATAGGATAGAGTTCTAGAATATCCTCAAGGTCTTTTTCTGTCTGATAGACTACGATCTCGTCTACGTACTTGACTGCGGCTAGCTGTACATATCTCTCTACGATTGATTGTATCGGAGAGTTCTTTTCTTGTCTGTCAACTGAAGGATCTACCTGAAGTGCACAGAGCAAATGATCGCACTGATCCTTTGCTTCTCTCAACATCATTATATGGCCTGCGTGTAGTAGATCAAAAGTAGAAGCAACGATACCAATATTCAATCACCGATCTCCTTTAAAAGGTCAAACGTATGCTGCCAGTCTCTAACGTGAAATGCTTTACTCGGTTCTGTTAGTTTAGAACCAAGTGGATAGTCGTTACCCATCTTATCCATTCTATCTCCGAAGAAGTATAGAACATCAGTGATATGAAAGTCTGTAAGGATCTGAGACTTATCGCATCCTTTTGGATAGATGTCTAGGCCGGTCTCACCACCTATGCTCGTATGAAGTTGCGGAAACAGCGTGTTCAGCTTCTTTGCAAACTTTTCTCTTTCTTTAGTCTTTTCGTCCCACTCTACGTAGGCTTTTCGATCAGACTTGCTTGCGTTGCGGCCAACTACACTAAAGTTCAGAGTGCCCGGTCTATGCTCTATATGTTTTCCAGTTCTGATACTAAACTTGCTGCTAGAAAGAAACATTTCAAGAGTCGATAAGAGATCTTCTTGAGCTTGCCAGATACTCGTAGACTCATGTCTTTCTTTTGACCATACGTCGTTTCCAGAACATGAGTAGACGCGGACAACTTGATGAAGAATGCTATCTCCTAGCTGTTCTTGTGTCTTTGCGTAATCTGAGCCAGTAACGAGATACACTTCATTGCGATTACAAAAATCTAAGAACCATGTCTCAAAGCTTTCGTCTATTCGACTTCTGCTCGGAGTCAGAGTACCATCAACGTCAAATATATATTTTATCATTATATACGCCCTATCCAGTGTGTACAGTTATCACAGGGATCATCAAACATTAATGCCAAATACGACAGCTTTGGTAGGACCATGTCGTATCCTCTCTTTGATGTATATCTATATTTATCACTCTATCTTCATACATTATAAATAGATGGTACACCGATTCTGACGTAATGTAAATAGGAATATTCTATAATGACCAATTTTATGTCTCCGATTGAGTTTGTAGTCGTTGTAAAGAGACTTCCAAACGTTCAATTTTTTACACAGACTGTAAACATACCATCAATTTCAATGCAATTGATAGAACAATCAAACCCGTTCAAACCTATTCCGGTTCCTGGAGATCGGGCAATATACGGTGATCTTTCATTATCATTTATGATCGATGAGTCCATGAGTAATTACATAGAAGTACATAACTGGATAAAAGGTCTAACCTTTCCAAATAACTTCGAACAAAACGCCGACTTAAAAAGCAGCCAATACGGTCTATTTACCGACATTTCAATCATTATTATGAACAGCCACAAGAATCCAAACATAAACGTTTCGTTTCGAGACTGTTTTCCTGTGAATTTATCCGATGTGACGCTTGACACCACACAATCAGACGTGGTATATCCTCAAGCTACTGTGACGTTTACTTTTAAAGACTTTACAATAACACAGATATAAGGAAAGATTAAATGTTCGAATACAGATGCGCCATCCTCGGGGTGGTCGATGGAGATACGGTTGATGTTGATATTGACCTAGGTTTTGGAGTATGGCTAAGAAACGAAAGAGTTCGCATTATGGGTATCGATACTCCTGAGAGCAGAACTTCTAATGACGTTGAGAAACTATTTGGCCTAGCCGCAAAGAAAAGACTAGCTGAGATACTTGGAGAAAAATCTATTCTCAGAACTCAGAAACCAGGAAAGAGCGACGAAAAGTTCGGAAGAATTCTTGGAGACTTCGTGATAGGTGAAAAGACTGCTGGTGCTATACTTATAGAAGAAGGTCATGCTGTTCCATACTTCGGAGACGCAAAAGAAAATTCTCAAGATGCACACGCGATTAACAGAGTAAGGATTCTCAACGAAGGTCTCGTAGATCGTGAAGAATACGAAAAAGCATTAGTAAAAGAGTCAAAAGAAACATAAAGGAGAAGACATGTCTCATATATGTTATAAAATGGCTAATCTAGCTTCTATTGCTTACCTAGATGGCGCTGCAGCGAAATCAAAAATAAAAGAACTTGGCTACACAGGTCATAAGTTCTTCGAAAAAGATGGAGCTCAATGTCATGCAGTATGGAATAAAGACGAGTACGTTCTTGCTTTTAGAGGAACAGAACCGACTGAACTTTCTGATCTTCTTGCTGACTTAAACGCTATTCCTCGTAGTTCTATGACTCATGGTCTGGTTCATTCTGGCTTTCGCGGAGAAGTAGATAAACTTTGGGATGCATTAGTAGCTCACCAAGTCAAACACGAAGGTAAAAGATTCTACATTACCGGACACTCGCTTGGCGGAGCTATGGCTACGATAGCTACTTCTCGTTTTGAAGAACATACTAAGGTAGAACTATTAACGACTTTCGGGTCACCTCGTGTAGGAACACGTAAGTTTGTTAAGAACATTGAAACCAAGCATATGAGATTTGTTAACAACAATGATCTTGTAACTAAAGTTCCATTATTCTTAATGGGATATAAGCATCACGGCACTCTTCAATATATTAACTTCTACGGTAACATTCGTAAGCTTACAACGTGGCAAATGGTTAAAGATAAATGGCGTGGTTGGAAATCCGGTGTTCTAGATGGAGCAAAAGATCACGGCATGGATAACTATGTAAGATGCACGGAGAAAATGGAATGATGGAAACTATTAACGCAATGTTTGGAGATACTCTCTGGATTTATACGGCTATAGCCGGTGCGCTTATCGGCGCAGCATTTCTTGCGTGGTTTAAAGAAACTAGAGCTGGCATCTGGGGTTATGCTTTTTTTGATAAGACGCTGGATTATCTTGTTAATCGCTGGGGTTGGACCTGGCTACAAGAGCCTCCGGAAGCTTGGAGAAAAAAGTATCCGAAGATGACTAAGAAGATAGATGAGCTTGAACTTCGCATTAAGACACTCGAATCTAATTCGAATACGAAAATCATTAAACAGAAGGATAAGTAATATGGACTGGATTAAGGAAAGACTAAAGGAGAGAACATCTCTTGATGGAGCTGTACTTATTGCCGCCGGCGCAGCATTTATCGTTCTTGGACCTTTAGCTAAGATTGCTGCATATGGAGCAATCGCGTACGGCATTTGGACTATAGTGAAAAAAGAGTGATTGACATTTTAACACTTTTGTGATATAATGGTAATTATTTTATAGAATGGAGAAGTGCCAAGTGGACATCGAAGAGATTAATCAGATGTGGGCTCAGGACTGCAAGATCGACGAAGCGAATTTGTTTCGTGAGTCGGCTCGTATTCCTGAGCTTCATAATAAGTACTATAACCTATTCTATAAAGAAATTCTTAGAGTAAAAAAACTCAAGGCAGATCTTATAGAACTAGAAAAGGCTAAGACTGAATATTACAGTGGAAGCATGGACGAGTTGGAACTCAAAGAGAGAGGATGGAAACCATTCGCTCTAAAGGTTCTTAAGAACGATATGGAACGGTATGTTCAGAGCGACCGCGAAGTCATACAACTCAGCCTTAAGATCTCTCTATACGAGGAGAGAGGCAAGTATCTAGAGAATATTGTCCGTCAGATAAATAATAGAAATTACACTATAAAAAATATGATCGATTGGGCTAAGTTTCAATCCGGTGGGGGATAATGACTGATATAGTGAGAGTTGAGAGTCTTAATGATGTACACATGAAAGTACTAGCGGACCCAAGCGTTCGCCAAGAAATCATGAACTACTTTTCTTTTCGTCAAGAAGGCTATCAGTTCTCGCCTAAGTTTAAAGCAAGAGTCTGGGACGGCTACATACGCCTCTACCAACCTCTAAGACCAATTCTATACGTAGGTCTATTACCGTATCTTAAAAAATTTTGCGATGACCGTGGATATGAGTTAGAAGCTCCGGAAGAGATGATCTCTCCTGAAAAGATTCCTGACGATTACGGTTACGAGATAGCAAAAGAAGTAAACTGCAGACATACTCCTCGTGATTATCAAAACGATTACATCGTCAATGCTTTAAGACACAGAAGATCTCTATCTCTGTCACCGACTTCTTCCGGGAAGTCTCTTATCATATATCTAATACAGCAGCACTACTATCAGTGCTTTGGTCATAGAACACTCATCATTGTTCCAACCATCTCTCTGGTCCATCAGATGGCAGGAGACTTTACAGACTACGGCTGTAGTCAGAAACTTATATACAAGATTCAAGGTGGTATAGACAAAGAAACGAACGCTCCGATCGTTATCAGTACGTGGCAGTCTCTCATTAAACAACCAAAGGAATGGTTCGACCAGTTTAGAGTCGTTCTTGGTGACGAGGCTCACCTTTTTCAGGCAAAGTCCCTGACCACGATCATGGAAAAGCTAACGAATGCCCCGTATCGTCATGGGTTCACAGGTACGATCTCTTCGGACAGTAAAGCTCACCATCTAATCCTAGAGGGCTGCTTTGGTGGCATAAAGAGATATGTAAAGACTAAGGATCTAATCGAGGACGGAACCGTCGCCGAGTTCAAAGTGAAAGCTCTCGTTCTTAAACATCCTGACGAAAAGAAATCAGATTTTCGTAGAGCTATGAACACTATCAAGGTGAAACAAAAGAAGTGGCCTGCCGAAAGAGAGTACCTCATCAATCACGAAAAGAGAAATCTTTTCATTCGAAATCTAGTGTGGTCTCTAAAGGGACAGAACAATCTTGTTCTATTCGATCTTGTTGAGAAACATGGCAAGGTATTAGAGCCTCTGCTTCGCAGAGACGATCGTCAACTACATTTTATATATGGTGGAGTCGATGGTGAGGAAAGAGAAAGGATCCGACATCTTGTCGAGAACGATCCTGTTAAACAGCACGACATACTCGCATCATACGGTGTCTTTTCCACTGGGGTCAATCTTAAGAGATTGGACAATGTGATCTTTGCTTCTGGATCGAAGTCTGAAGTAAAGGTTCTGCAGTCGATCGGTAGATCGCTCCGTAAAGGAAACGGATCTGACAAAGCTACTCTATACGATATAGCAGACGATCTCTCTATAGGAACGTTTACGAACTATACGTTGAACCACTTTAGACGCCGTATAGAGATCTATTCAGATGAACAGTTTGAGTTTAAGATATACACGATTCCACTCGAATAGTCTGTATATCCACAACTTGCAGAATATTAATTCTGATTATACCAGCTTTTTTGAAAATGTCAACTAGTAAAATGCACTTGTAACAAAAATGTTATCAGTCAATAAATGGTTGACATTTAAGGATATTTGGTTTAAATTGATACAAATAAGTAGCGATTGGAAGGACTTTCATGACACAAAAAAGAATTAAGAGAAACTATGTTAATAATAAAGATCTTTTGGCAGCTCTTATTGATTACAAACAGAAGTGCAAGGAAGCTGAGGATCAAGGAGACGAGATACCTAAGGTTCCGAACTACATAGGAGAGTGCATATACCAGATATCGACAAGGTTGGCAACGAAACCAAACTTCTCTGGGTACTCCTACAAAGAAGACATGATTATGGACGGTATAGAGAACTGTCTCCTATACATTAACAACTTCGATCATACAAAATCTTCCAATCCCTTTGCATACTTTACTCAGATTATATGGTATGCGTTTCTTCGTAGGATCCAAAAGGAAAAGAAACAGATGTACATTCGCTTTAAGTCGTCTCATAACATGATGATGAACGGCGAAACCTACGAGTCTAACGAAGTTCAACTACATCTCAACACGAGTGCTGACTATATAAATTCATTCATCGAAGACTTTGAGAACAAGCTGAACAAGAGTAAAGAAAAACCTACGGACGAAAGTAAATAATGAAAATTGCAATTGTTAATGATACTCACTTTGGCGTGAGAGGCGATAGTCAAGTATTTCTGGATCATCAAGAAAGGTTCTTTCGTGAGATCTTCTTTCCGTATCTAGACGAGCATGGTGTACGAATAGTCTTTGACCTCGGTGATACGTTTGATCGTCGAAAGTATATCAACTATGTTACTCTAAAGAGAGTGAAGCAGTTCTTCTTTAATCAGATGTCGGCTCGAGGTATTGAGTATCATGCAATCGTAGGTAACCATAGCGTCTACTTCACGAATACGAATGAAGTCAACTCCATGGATCTATTGCTTCAGGAGTACAAGAACTTTCACATATACGAACGAGAGCCAAAGGAGTTGACATTTGGCTCAACTCAGTTTATGATGGTTCCATGGATCACCAAGGACAACCAAGAAGTATGTGTCGACTCGATCGAAAAAACGAGTGCTCAGGTACTGCTCGGCCATTTTGAAATCGAAGGTTTTGAAATGATGAAGGGAACCGTCTGCGACCACGGAATGAAGAAGGATGTCTTTACGCGGTTCGAGTCTGTTTATTCGGGCCACTTCCACCATCCTTCAGAGTATAGTAACATCAAGTACCTTGGAGCTCAATACGAGATGACTTGGTCTGACTACGCAGGCCGTCGTGGCTTTCATGTATTCGATACTGAAACGAGAAACCTAGAGTTCGTAGAAAATCCTAACAGAGTGTTTCATAAGATAGAATACGACGATCGTGATATGAACATTGATGATATCGCAAGTATCGACGCGTCTGTCCTAAAGAATACATATGTAAAGGTTGTCGTGAAACATAGAACGAACTCGTACCTATACGATATGTTCCTAAATAAGATATCGGAGTCTGGAGCAGCTGATGTAAAGTCTGTTGATGACTCTCTGAACCTTGAGTCGTCAGGCGTGGCTGATATACTTGACGAGACGCAGGATACAAAAGACATTCTGCATACATATATTGATTCTATTGAAACAAACATTGATAAGAAGAAGATTAAGAGAGTTATTGATGATCTCTATGCCGAGGCACTAAGTATACAATGAATATCCAGTTTAACTCGATACGTTATAAAAACATTTTATCCACCGGGAATGTCTTTACAGACATACCACTCAATAAGAACAGAACCACTCTTGTCAGTGGAACTAACGGTAGCGGAAAGAGTACTATCCTTGACGCAATCACGTTTGCTCTATACGGAAAACCGTTTCGTAAGATCAACAAGCCACAGCTCATCAACACGATCAATACAAAGGATCTCGTCGTAGAAGTTAACTTCACCGTATCCGGCAACGATTATCTTATACGTCGTGGTATGAAGCCAAACATCTTTGAGATCTATCGTAACGGTGAACTCGTAAATCAAGATGCTGCAGTTCGCGACTATCAAACATACCTTGAACAAAACATTCTTGGGCTGAACTATAAGTCGTTCAATCAGATTGTGGTTCTTGGTAGTGCAACATACGTACCGTTTATGGAACTGCCTGCGTATCAGCGAAGAGAGATCATCGAGGATCTGCTCGACATTCAAGTGTTTAGTACAATGAACCTCCTTCTTAAGGATCGCGTTAGCTTAAATAAAGAGTCTATCACTGATAATAACTATCAGATCGACCTAATAAAGTCAAAGATCGAGTCTGCAGTGGAACATAACGAGTCCATTCGTAAGATCCGCGAAGGCGAAGTAAATAAGATCCGAGAGCGTATGCAGGATCATATAGATCGTATCGAAGAAGAAAAGACATTCATCGAAGAAATCGAAGTAACTATCAAGTCCTTGATTGATACTATCGAGGACAAGCCTGTAATCAAAAAGAAACTCGAAAAGACGAAGAATATCCGTCAAGAACTCGATACAGTTCTTCGTGGTTATCTCAAGGATCTTAACTTCTATCACGATAATGACAACTGCCCAACCTGCAAGCAGGGCATCGATCATAACTTTAAAGAAACGATCATAGACGAAAGAAACCAAAAGAAGCGTGAAGCTGAAGATGGTATGGATGGTATTGAAATCAAGATCACAGAACTTGAAGCTCGCATCGAAGAGATCTCTAAAGTCGAAGATGTTATTCAGTCTCATAACCTAAAGATAGGCGAGCATAGAGCTCAGATCAAGATGTCTATGAATGCGCTAAAGTCGTTTAAGAACGATCTTGACGCAGCAGAGAAAGAAGTTGAAGAAGTAGATACGAGCAAGTTGGAAGAGTTCAATAAAACTCTGAAGGATCTACAGAACGATCAGGTCAAACTCTTTGATGAAAGAGAGACCCTTGGCGTCGCTGCAGCGATGCTGAAGGATGGCGGCATCAAGACTCGCATCATTCGTCAGTATATTCCAGTTATGAACAAACTGATTAACAAGTATCTTTCGGCTTTCGAACTCTTCGTTGACTTTCATCTTGACGAAAACTTCAACGAAGTTATTAAGTCAAGGTTCCGGGACGCGTTCTCCTATGCTTCCTTCTCCGAAGGCGAGAAGCTTCGTATCTCGTTGTCTATCATGTTGTCATGGCGTGCTGTCGCAAAACTGCGCAACTCCGTCTCAACAAACCTATTGATACTCGACGAAACGTTAGACGGCGCGATGGATGGTGCTGGTGTAGAGAATTTGATCGACACCTTGCACAATCTGAACAATAACGATAACATCTTCGTTATCTCTCATAGAGGCGATCAGTTTGGAGAAAAGTTTGACTCTAACATCCGCTTTGAAAAAGTAAAGAACTTTAGTCAGATCGCAGCGTGAGGTTTCAATGATACATACCATAGAAGATCTTATACTTAAAATAAATGTTATGAAAGATAAAGCTGTTCTTCTTCATCGAGAACGCAATAGATACAGCGACATTTCTAGTGAAGAGTACGATAAAATTCACTGCAATCATCTTCTTGATCAAATCCAACAGATGGCCTTAGAGATTGCTATGGATCGCGAAGGCAATGAGATTAAGACGGAAATGGATGAATGGAAAAATAACAATTTACAAGTTGATCGTCATGTGTTATAGTTTGTTTTATATGAAACATAAGGATTGTCATGTCTAATTTTTACACTAGTGTTGAGCGTTATGGAAACAATATTCTGTGGCGTGGTTATGAAAACGGTAAATCTTTTATGCGCCGAGAGCAGTACAAACCGACTCTCTTTCTTCCTAGCAAGGACGGAAAGTACAAGTCTCTGATTGGTGGCCGACCCCTGGGCCCTAGAGTTTGTGACTCGATGGCTGAAGCAAAAGAGTTTATTGAACGCCACCGGGACGTAAGAGGTCTTGAGATCCACGGTAATACGAACTATGTTACACAGTTCATTCAGGAAAAGTATCCGAACAACTTAGAGTTCGATATGAAAAAGATCAACATCTTTTCGTTTGACATCGAGGTTGACATTCGAGACGGATATGCAAATATTGATGAGGCTGACAAAGAGATTACCTCTATCGCAATTAAGTCTTCTAAGTCTGATACGTACCACCTCCTGGGACGCAAGGACTACGATAAGAGCAAGACTCTGCTTAAGATCGATCCAGAAAACATTCAGTTCATGAAGTTTGACACTGAGAAAGCTCTGCTTCGTCGGTTTATTCAGATCTGGACGAACGACTTTCCTGATGTAGTTACTGGGTGGAACGTTGAGTACTTTGACATTATGTACATCGTAACTCGTATCATTAAACTCTTTAACGAAGAAACTGCAAAGAGTCTGTCTCCATGGAACAGCATTCGTAAGAATACACGAGAGATCTTTGGTAAACCGCAGTCGACATACGCTATCGCAGGCATGACTGTTATCGACTACATGGATGCCTTTAAGAAGTTTGGATACAAGTACGGTCCTCAAGAGTCCTATAAACTCGATCATATCGCTCACGTTATCCTTGGAGAAAAGAAGCTAGACTACTCAGAGTATGGTAACCTTACAGCTCTATACGATCAGAACCCGCAGCTGTATCTCGACTATAACCTTAAAGATACATGGCTTATTCAACAGTTTGAAGACGAAACCGCATTGCTTGCTCTCGTCATGACCGTTGCTTACGGCGGTGGTGTTAACTATAGCGACGCCTTCGGCACTGTTGGTATCTGGGAAACTACTCTCTATCGTCGTCTTATTCAGGACGGTCGTATTCCTCAGATCAAGGGTGGTCCTGGTGATCGTGGTAAGGAACTCGTCGGCGGATACGTTAAGGATCCGAAGGTAGGTATGCATAAGTGGATCGTTTCGTTCGACCTTAACTCTCTGTATCCGCATCTTATGCTTCAGTACAATATGTCGCCCGAAACATATCTGCCCGACGAAAGAGTATATGTAACTCAAGAGATGGTTCTCAATGATGAGTTTACTAATACGAATCCGGATTACTCTGTATCTGCAAACGGTGTCTGCTTTACGAACAAAGTAAGAGGTGTTATTCCTGAGATCATTGACGAGTACTACGGTAACCGTTCTAAGATCAAAAAGGAAATGCTTTCGGTAGAACAAGCGATGGAAAACGAAAAGGATCTGGAAAAGAAGAAGGATCTGAAGCGACAGATGACTCAGCTGCACAACTCGCAGATGGCTATCAAGATTGCTATGAACTCTCTATACGGTGCAACCGCGAACGTCTACTTCCTCTACTATATTGGAGAGATGGCGGAAGCAATCACTACTGGCGGTCAGCTGTCCATTCGATATGCTCAGAAGTCTGTGAACAACTACCTCAACAAAGTCCTGAAGACTAAAGACGAAGACTATATCGTCTACATCGACACCGACTCCATCTATGTTAACTTTGGTCCTTTGGTAAAGGCCGTGTTTGGTACCACAGACATCGATCGTAAGACTGGCGAAGAGTTCCTCGACAAAGCATGCCGAGAAAAGATCGAAGCGGTGATTGCTGCTGGATATGAAAAACTTGCTCATAAGATGGGTGCTTATCGCCAAGCGATGGTAATGAAGCGAGAAAAGATCACAGATAAGTCTGTGTTTGTCGCAAAGAAGCGTTACATCCTTAATGCTCTGAACTCTGAAGGTGTTCACTTTGCAAAGCCGAAGATCAGCGTAACCGGTATCGAGTCAGTTCGTTCGTCAACTCCTGAAGTCTGTCGTGAAAAGATGAAGATGGCCTTCGATGTTATTATGAATGGTACTGAAGCCGACGTTCAAAAGTTTATCGAAGACTTCCGTCAAGAGTTCTATAAACTACCGGCTGAAGACATCGCAAAGATCTCTGGGACTGACGACATCGAAAAGTACATGGACGGAGAAACGTATAAGAGAGGTTGCCCTATGCATGTTCGTGGTTGCATCCTATACAACAAGGCCCTGAAGACCAAAAAGTTGGAGAACAGGTTCCAATTGATCAAGGGTGGAGACAAGATCAAGTTCGTCTATCTCGACGTTCCAAACCCTATCCGCGAAAACATGATCTCGTTCCCTAACGTGTTGCCAAAAGAACTCGGCTTGGATCAATACATTGACTACAAGACGCAGTTCGAAAAGG
>Ga0315907_10004574_pt1 | contig 15481 bp, 12 predicted proteins | sample LakEriMetagenome_3_FD_203525 | JGI IMG/M metagenome (GOLD analysis project Ga0315907, IMG submission 203525) | Freshwater fungal communities from buoy surface, Lake Erie, Ohio, United States - Buoy 12 MA123 | ecosystem: Environmental > Aquatic > Freshwater > Lake > Lake biofilm | place: USA... | reverse complement strand
GCATTTTTCCGGATTGCATTTTTGCAACATCCAGGACATTGTTGAGCAGATCCAGCAGGTGAATGGCGCTTGTATGGATGTTGCGCGCGTATTGTCGCTGCTCATCTTCCAGCTTACTCTGAAGGAGCAGTTCACTCATCCCGATTACGCCATTCAGCGGTGTTCGAACTTCGTGGCTCATGTTGGAGAGAAACTCTGCCTTCGTATTAAGTGCTTCTTTCACTTTTTCAGTCGCCTCCTCTATCTCATTATCACTTTCTTCGAAACTTTTGCGAAGTGGACGTGCCAGTCCAAAAACACCAAACAATATCAGCAGCAGCGTGCCGCCGGAAATTCCTGAAACAGCAATTAGCGTAACTTTCTTTTGAGTGTCGCTTTCAGATAATAACTGTCCCGTTACATTATTAATACAAGCGATATACGTTTCCAGGTGATTCAACCCGGAATCCAATTGTGCAACTTCCAATTGCGCCGGGCCGGCAATGAATTCATTTAAGAAGTCTCTACCTTGAACAAAATGACCGGAGGATTGCTGCAATAATTCTTGTGCTTTATTGGTGTTGTCGCCGTTCGTGCCGTACTGAGCACTTCCGGAAATGAGTGCCTTTTGCGCGCTTTCCCACTTAGTTAGTATTACCTTGAATTCGTCGGTCTCTGCTGAAACGTCGGAACCGGATACTGCCTTACGATGGATGTTGTACATCTTTCTGCCCAGCTCCTCAGCAAGAGCTTTCTGACGAGAGGAAAGACTGATTTTAGTGATCTGCCTGTTCTGAATTTGCTGGCTGTAAAACAACACAATGCAAGAGCCAAGCGTGATAATAAGCATCACGATCAACATAATCCGGAACCGCCAGAAGATTCTTGCTCTCGACAACATAGCCCTACAAAGATAGCTAAATCAGCAAATTATCAACAATTTGCTGCTTAGCGTATTTCCTTTCTATTGAGCCATGCGATATACTCTGATCGATTTTTCTCATGTTCACCAAGGCTTTTGGAAAAACGATGTTTTCCTGTTCCTCCCGGCTCGGCGCACATATAAATGTACTCATGCGCTGCCGCATTCAGCACTGCGTCCAGGTAAACGTCTTCGGGGAAATTGATAGGGCCCGGCGGCAGTCCTTTTATCTTATACGTGTTGTAAGGTGAATCCGCATTAATGTCACTCAGGTATACGCGACGAACATTTGATTTCCTGCCGAAAATGGCTGTTGGATCGGATTGGAGTGGTATACCAGACCGAAGACGGTTCAGGTACAAACCGGCAATGATGGGAGCTTCACTCTTTTGCCCGGTCTCAGCTTTGACAATAGAGGCTAGTGTCGTGACCTCGGAAACACTTAAATTCAGTTGTTTCGTTTGATCAATTCTGGAAGAGTTCCAGTAACGATCAGTTTCCGATTTCATGCGTTTCATGAAATCAGTACCCTCCATGTCCCAGTAAAAATCATACGTGTTGGGCCTTATGTAAACCTCTGCTCTGTAGGTCCCGCAATTAATTTCTTTCAGCAAGGCTTCATTGTAAAAGGCTTGAATGAAATGCGCACTATCCTGTAACATAACTGATCCAAGACGGCCCGCCAACTCTTCCAGGGTCTCCACGTCATCGATACGAACAGTCAAGGTGGATCGGCCGCCGGACCTCAATATTCGAATGAATTCCAAATTACTTATTCCGTTTTTAATCACATAACGTCCCGGTTTAACTTGGTCTATGCGTTTTAAAGCCGTAGCGATTTGCCACGCTGTGGGACTTGTAAACTGAATATCATTTGCTTCAATTACTTCGTTAATTCCGGTAACAGTGCGTACCAGAATTATTTGCTTCTCATCCTTCAGCGTTACGTTAGTGCTGTATAGACTAGCGGCGAGTGCCAATGCAAGAAGCAATCCGAGCACCGGTAATAGAAGAATCAATAGTTTTTTCCTTGTCATTGTTTCGAAGTCCGGCAAAATTGCATGGCGGGTTTGCCCTTGTAGATTAAATGAGCCTGAAAGGTAAAGTGGTTGTTTTGAAAAAGTGCAATACTGGCCTCATTGCTGCTGAAAACGATTGCGCGAATCGACGTGTAGTTTCTTTTTTCAATCATTTCAAGTAATTGACGTAATGCTTTCGAACCTATTCCTTTTCCGCGATTTTCTTTATGAGCTAAAAAAATTCCTATGCCACACGAGTTGCTCGCTCGGTCTTGGTCGAATAAGTCGATCGCACCAACCGATTCATTATTTGAAGAGATTATCCATCTTTCACAGTCATCATTTTCCGGGTTAAGACATCTTTCCATAAAGTCTTTTATTTCACTCGGGGAGAATGGTCCTTTCTGCTCAGATACATGCCATAATTCTTCCATGTTCTCCCACGCGTAAACGGTCGCGAAATCTTCTTGCTGAAGTGGTCTTATGGATACCATACAGGGGTCAGTACTGATGGGTAGCTAATAATACGAGAGTACACGCGTGTTCGCATTTGATTCCTTGCTTAGATAGCGTTGATTCGGTTTTTTCGCTTTCCGTACCCGGGTTGAAAATTACTCTTTTCGGCTTCAGGGCAAGTAAGGAATCAATCCATATTTCTTGATTTTGCGGCCCCAGGTAAAGACTTACCGTATCGATATTCTCCAATCCACTGAAGTCTTTAGTAATAGCTACACCTTCAATAACGCCCTCGTGCATTCCTACAGCACTGGTGTCAACGCCTGCTTTGACAAGTGCTCTAACCGCTTTATTACTGTATCGGTCTGGATTTTTGGATGCGCCCAGAACAACCGTTTTTTTCATAATTCAAATATCGTAAAGGCATGCTCTCAATCTATTGCTAACTTTGAAGCAATATTTTTCGCAATGAAGAGATTTTTGTATTTCAATGCAATTCTTATTGCATCGTTATTTTTTCAGTCTTGCAAAATCAACTCGGAGTTTATGTTTCAAACTCCGGATGATTTTGTTTTCGATACTCCTGTGCTTGATTCCCTTACCATCAACTATCGGATTCAACCGGGAGATATTGTTTCCTTTGAGTTGTATACAAACGAAGCAGCCATTATGCTTGAGGTTACCACCGGAACCACACTCAATACAGACCTTAAGAAAACAAATATTCAATATGTGGTAGATCTTGAAGGGATGGTTGAATTTCCGATAATTGGAAATCAGAAAATTGGAGGCCTTACTCTTGGGGAGGCGAAAAAAAACATAGAAGCACTCTATGATTTTCAATTTATCAATCCCTATGTACAGTTGAGGGTTCTAAATAGGAGAGTGCTGGTTTTTGGAAACCCTGCCGGAATGGCCAAGGTGCTCACCCTAGGTTCAGAAACCATCAGCGTTATCGAGGCTATAGCGAACGCCGGTGGTATTGGTGGTGAGGCTTTAGCAGACGATGTACGTCTTATACGTTATCAAAACGGTGTCAGAACAGTTTACAACATGGATCTGTCAACCATAGAGGGTACCAAGTATGCTATGATGTCGGTAGAGTCGGGTGACATCATTTATCTCCAGCGCCGTAAGAATATTGCGCAACAAATCGCTGCCGATTTCCGCACGTACACTATTCTCTTGTCATCATTGGTGGTTTTCTATACGCTTAGTCTGACAATAACGAATTAACTTCATGCGCTACGAGGAAACCGGGTTTCGCGGACTGATAGTCATTCATGCCGACGTGTTTTCGGATGAAAGAGGGCAATTTCAGGAGAGCTTCAATGAGGCTAGATTTCGCGTCGACACAGGACTGAATATTTCTTTTGTGCAAGACAATGAAAGTGTTTCTCGGAAAAATGTAATTCGGGGACTGCATTTTCAAATTCCGCCGAAAGGACAAGCAAAGCTGGTTCGCGTTTCTTATGGAAGTGCCGTTGATGTTGTGGTCGATTTGCGCCGCACGGAGCCAACCTTCGGCCAGCACTTTAAAGTATTGCTCTCAGCCGAGAATGCCACACAACTCTTCATTCCGGAGGGTTTCGCTCATGGCTTCATTGCATTGGAAGAAGGTACCATATTCTCTTATAAGTGCTCAAATTACTACAGTAAGGACTTGGAGAGATCTATTCTTTGGAATGATCCTGCTATAAATATTCAATGGGATTGTGAAAACCCAATTGTGTCGCAACGCGACAGTGAAGCCTTGCACTTGTCTGATTTTGAATCACCGTTTTTTTAATTGATAATGAATTCTAAATTATACGGCATAACCGCGCTAACGGCTTTAGCCATGTCAGTTCTGTCACTCGGGCTTATCGCATTCGTAAATCGGACCAAGCCTACCAAACAGGAGAATGATGCCTATCGCGAAGTGATTAATGGACAGTATAGAATTTTTGCAATGCCCTTGCCGGAGCAAATGGACTTTGCCGGTGAAGCCGTTCCTCTCGAAAGGCCCGATGTGAGCGAGAGTCTAGACAGAGAATTACTCGTGAATACTTATTGGCATAGCAATACGCTCCTCACGATCAAACGCGCTTACCGTTGGTTTCCGGTCATAGAGCCTATATTGAAGGAGAATGAGATTCCGGATGATTTTAAATTTCTTGCGGTCATTGAAAGTTCTTTGACCAATGCCACTTCGCCGGCAGGCGCCAAAGGTTTCTGGCAGTTTCTCGAAGGAACAGGGAAGGGCTATGGGTTGGAAATTACAGAGCAGGTAGACGAAAGACTGGACGTCGAAAAAAGCACTCGTGCAGCATGCCACTATTTGCGCGACGCCTATGATATGTATGGTTCATGGGCAATGGCTGCAGCCTCTTATAACATGGGTATGGGTGGCTTGCAAAAGAAAGCCGGTCAGCAATACCAAAGTAATTATTGGGACTTGCTTCTCAATGAAGAAACAGCCCGCTACGTTTATCGCATTCTAGCAACAAAAGAAATATTCAATCACGCTGATCAATATGGTTTCGTGTTGCGCCCGGCTGAATTGTATGAGCCGTTGAAGTTTAGTACGATTGATATTCAGAATACCATTCCGGATCTGGCAGCCTATGCCAAAGAGAAAGGTATCAATTACAAATTGCTCAAGTGGTATAACCCCTGGTTGAAAGAGAACTATTTGAAAGTGAATGCCGGTAAAACCTATCGCATCAAGGTTCCAGCTTAAAAGCTATGGAGCTCAATCTGCGTGTTGTTTGTCCTGAAATAATTTCTTCTCTAAGCATCGAATGAGCCGTTTCTCCTGACATTACTTCATCCATGGATCGAATGGCTCCAACGGGTATGTTCCGTGCAACCAGTTTTTCCATCCAGTAGTCGCGAGTTTCTTTCAAAAAAGCATCTTTCAGAATAGTCTGTAATTCCGAACGATGAGCAACCCTGCTTTGATTGTGGGTGAAACGTTCATCTTGTAAAACTGAATCGATACGTAAGGTTTCACATAACTGTTCAAACTGCTTATCGCTTCCAACTGCTAATACCAGTTTTTTGTGGTCGCTGCAAGCGAAAGTTTCTCCATACGGTGCAATGTTTGGGTGCAAAGAGCCGGCCGGCTGCGCTATATGACCGGCCATTAGATAATTGCTTGCTTGATTAACCAACGCTGATAAAGCGGCTTCTTCAAGGGTTACACGCACGGTTGTGCCTTTGCCCGTATCATGTCGTTTCAGTAATGCACATAGAATTCCTTCCTTTAACTGATGGGCTGCAATCACATCAATCAGTGCTACAGGCATCTTCAAAGGGCCACTTTGAATATCGCCATTCATGAACATGAAACCGCACTCTGCTTGCAGCACAACATCATAGGCGATTCTGTTCGGATTTGACTTGAACCCTTTCAGGGAAGCATATATGGCTTTAGGCTGAAGGGTGTGAATGTCATTGGCCGTAAGCTTGAACTTCAAATCGTCACCTTCTTTGAAATTGACAATAACGATGTCGCTGCTCTTTATGAGTTCTTCAATCCTGGCTCTGTTTTCATCATCAAGGAAATCTATCCACTCATACTGTTTGTGGAAATTCACTGATGCGAAATACGCGCTAACCGAGCTGTCCTTTGCTTCTGAGCTCAACTTCCATGTTCGTGTAACATCGCCACCAACACGTGGATTTTCAACTTTAATAACGTCCGCTCCTAACTCTGCGAAAAAGGACGCTACTGACGGACCTGCCAAAACCGTTGAGAGGTCGAGCACTCGTAGTCCTTGAAATAGCGTTTCCATAACACAAATCTAGTCTTTATTCGCTCTTTAATGCCTCTTTGAAAACCTTCAGAACTCTCTCTCGCGCAAAGGCGTGATCAACGATTGGTTTCGGATAAGTTGAGGTACCAAACTCAGGTATCCACTGCTTGATATAACGAAGCTCTTTGTCGAATTTCTCCGTTTGAAGTGCTGGGTTAAAAACTCGGAAGTAAGGCGCAGCATCACATCCGCAACTAGCTGCCCACTGCCAGCCTCCTATGTTACTGCCTAGATCGAAATCAAGAAGTTGCTTGGCAAAGTAACGTTCGCCTAATCGCCAGTCAATCAGTAAATGCTTAGTCAGAAAGCTGGCTACTATCATGCGGACCCTGTTGTGCATGAAGCCGGTTGCGTTCAATTCTCTCATTCCTGCATCTACAATCGGATACCCCGTTTTTCCTGCACACCAGGCCTCAAACTCTGTGGCGGCATCACGCCAAGGTATTCGGTCATAGGCAGGTTTAAATGCTTTCGAGACGGTGTGCGGAAAATGGTAAATGATCATCTGGTAGAAATCACGCCATATTAATTCGTTCAGCCATTTTTCATTGAGTTGTGCTCCTATGCGAGCAAGTTCTCGAACACTCAATGTTCCGAATCGCAGGTGTAAACTCAATCGGGTGGTTCCTTGTTTGTGCGGTATGTCCCGATTAAGATGGTAGTTACGGATGATCTCCTCGGAAATAAAAGCAGACGGATATACGGTGTTATCAGCGAGTTCCATTCCCATGCGCTCCAGGGAGATCACTTCTTCCGCGACGTGCGCATGAAGTTGGCTTGATGTTATAGTGCTGTCGAAGGAGTTGAATGAAGTGGCCGTAAGCTTTGATTTCCATTTCTTGCTGTAGGGTGTGAATACCGTATAGGGTTTTCCATCATCCTTTACAATTTCATCCTTCTCAAAAATTACGTGGTCTTTGCAACCATGCATTTGAATGCCTTGTTTTTCCAGAAACTCATAAACGGAGCGATCTCGCTGTTGAGCATACGGTTCATAATCTCTGTTGCAGAAAACATCGGATACGGAGTGTTCTTGAATGATTGTTTTCCAAGTCTCCAGTGGTTCGCCGTAATAGGTTTTCAGACCACTTCCTAGCTCCTTCAGTTTTGAGTGAATGCTTTGCAAACAGGAATGAATGAAGGTGAGTCTTTTGTCTGCCTTGTCTTCCAATCTGTCAAGTATGTTTCGATCGAAAATGAAAATGCACAGAACCGGCTTTCCACTCTGAATGGCACGGCTCAAGGCATGATTATCTTCCAGCCTCAAATCGCGGCGAAACCAATGTATAGAAATGGACTCTTTCATGCGTGTGTTTAACGCATAAACAGTTGGTGGATTCATTCGTTCGATGAAGATTCTCCATTCCTGCTTTCCTGTTCTTCCAATAGTTGCTTTCTGTAAAGAGAAGCGTATGAACCATTAAGAGCAAGCAATTCAGTATGGGTGCCTCTCTCGAGTATTTTTCCTTGATCCAGATATATAATCTGGTCGGCCTCCTTAACGGTTGATATACGATGCGCTATAATGATACTTGTTTTACCCTTCATCAAATTCTTTAGCTTCTTTATGATGCGGTCTTCCGTGTGGGTGTCTACTGCACTGAGACAGTCATCGAATAACAGAATTTGCGGGTTCTTGATAATGGCGCGTGCAATCGATATGCGTTGCTTTTGTCCACCGCTCAGATTAATGCCGCGCTCACCAAGCAGCGTTTCATATTGCTGAGGAAATGAAACGATGTTGTCATGCACATCAGCTGTTCTTGCCGATTCGATAATCGAATTGTCATCTGCTTCAGCACCAAAGGTGATATTATTGCGAATGCTGTCGCTGAAAAGGAAAACTTCCTGCGGAACATAGCCGATGTGCTGTCGGAGTTGCGATGTGTTCAGTTGACTAATGGGAGTATTATGGATCGTTAACTGCCCATCGGTAGGATCTATCATTCGGGGTATGAGTTGCGCCAGCGTAGTTTTGCCGCTACCCGTTCTGCCAATCACACCCAAAGAAGTTCCCGGCTGTATCTCCAAATTTATGTTTTGCAATGCACGAATTCCGCTATCGGGATAGGTGTATGAAATGTTCTCAAAACGTATGGTTCCCGCTTTAAAAGGTTTTGCATCCGGATGATCAGCTATGTCTGGTTGTGTATGTAAAAACTCATTAATTCTTGCCTGACTTGCCTCCGCTTTCTGAACAAGACTCGTAACCCAACCAACTACAGCAAATGGCCAGGTTAGGATGTTGACATAGAAAACAAATTGCACAATAACACCGGGTGAGAGTTCACCGGCCATTACTTTTTGGGAGCCAACATAAACGGTTAAGATGGTGCTGAGACCCACCAGTATCACAATGACCGGCAAAAACAAAGCGTCTATTTTGACCAACTGCAATTGCTTTTTCTTATAGTGTTCACTTTCGCTTGCAAACGTTTCAGAAAAACTCTGCTCACGTCCGAATGCTCTCAATACGCGAATGCCCGAAATGCTTTCTTGCACAATTGTGCTCAATTTGGACTGCTGTTGCTGAACCAGATCTGTTTTTTTGTTGATGGTTTTACTGACGTAAAAAATCGCAATCATCATAAAAGGTAACGGCGAAAGCGTGTACAGTGTGAGCTCAACATCAATTTGCAACATGACAACCGTGCACATAATGAGCAGGACCAGCAGGTTGAGCGTGTACATAACCGCAGGGCCAACGTACATGCGAACCCTGTTTACATCTTCGCTGATACGGTTCATCAAATCTCCGGTGCGATTTCGTTTGTAAAAACTATAGTCTAACTCCTGGTATTTGTGGTAGACCATGTTTTTTAGGTCGAACTCAATGTGGCGAGACATTACGATAAGTGCTTGTCGCTGGTAGAAGAGAAAAACACCTTTTATCAGGTACATAACCAGGTAAAGCACAGCCAGGAGTAAACCAATTTTAATTACAGTATCTGCGTAGTTTTCGTTGGTCAGCTCAATTGTAGATGGTGCATTGGAAAACCAAGAAGCAATATGTTGGAAAGTGCTTGGGGACTGAACAATAGCCGGCTGATCGAGTGTGTCTTTCACCCTCAGTGCGTCAGCCAGAAAATCGATCCCGTCTCGCACGACTACAGGAGCGTAAACGCTGAAGATGTTGCCGAAAACAATGAGTATGAAACCGGCCAATAGTCTTCCGCGGTATTTCCAGAAGAAGACATTGAGCTGTGCGAGATTTTTCATGAAGGTGCGAAGGTACAACCTTCTTAAAATTCGAAATTCCAGGTAATACTTGGTAGTATGGGGAAGAGGCTAACCTGATAGGCTTTAACTTGAAACACACCATTCTGCAGTTGTCCTTCCGTTCCAAAGTAGATGAAGTAAGGATTCATACGATTATAAAGGTTGTAAACGGAAAAGTTCCAGTTGCTCTTGAATTTAACAGGTCTTGCCGGTGCTTCCATGTCTGATTGCTTTTCCTTTTCCGAATGTTTCATGTGCCATGTCGCTGAAAAATCTGCTCGGTGATAGGGGGCCATGCGATAACTGTTGCGGTTACCATAAACATCGATGATACGGTTTTCGTAGAAATAGCGCTCCACAGGAAGGGTGATCGCATTTCCGGTTGCGTAAACGAACACAAAGCCGAGGTCCAGGCGAGGGTGTATTTTGTAATTGACTACAAAACTCAAATCATGGCGTCGATCCCAGCGTGTTGGGAATGACTCACCGTTATTGAGTGATTCGAAGATGCGATCGGTTTTTGACCAGGTATAACCCACCCAGCCGTTGAGCATGCCCGTTGCTTTTTTGAGGAAGAACTCTGCGCCGTAACTCCTTCCGGAACCAAAAACCAGCAGGTTGTCGATGTTGTCGTTGATGGTTTGATCCGGTTGCGCCCCCTCTTTGTATTCGCTTTGGTTTTGCATGGTTTTGTAGTAAACCTCCACGCTGCTTTCCCATGCATTATTCTCAAAGTTTCTGAAGTATCCCGCACTTATCTGATCGCCAATCTGGGGCCGCAGAACTTCTGTGCTGGGCAACCACACATCGGTGGGCAATGAAGTGGGTGAAAGGCTGGTGAGGTGTATGTACTGATAATTTTTCATGTATCCGGCCTTAATACTTGCGTTGCGTCCAATAGACCACCGTAAATTCAATCGAGGCTCGAAGCCTCCATAATCTTGCACTAAATCTCCCTTCGCATAGTCAATGGTGGATGTGGAAGCTCCTGAAGACAAGGGGCCTGTTTCTGATTTGATGTACCGTGTGAACGGACCAACATGGGCAAAATAAGAATAGCGTAATCCCGCGTTGATACTCAGATTTTCAGTGAGGTCGAATTCATCCAGAACGTAGCCGGCTGCCTCGTGCGATAAAAGGTGAACTTTTGCTCCGGTGTCAAATTCAGTGTCGCCACTTCTCGCATAAACACTGTTGGGCATGAAGTCATGGTGTGTATAGTCAACGCCCCATTTAATTCGGTGCCGGTAGTTGGGGTAGTAGCTCCATTGCACTTTCGCTCCCAGATCTTGAATGCCGCTCGACAACGTAAATTCAAATCCTTCCTGCTTGGCACCAAATGAAAACGCGTAGTTGGTGAAAGTTAGAATCGAGTTCATGAAAAGTTTTGGACTGATAACACGGTTCCATCGCAATGTGCCGGTTGAGTTCCCCCAGGGAATGCGCGTGTTGAAATTGGTTTTCTGACTGTTGAAATTGAAAACATCTCGACCGAAGTAACCACTTAAAAACAACTGGTCTTTCGACGATAATTTCCAATTGAGTTTCGCATTGACATCATAGAAATAGTAGCCCGAACCGTATGCATTCGCGGTTGGCTTGATGAATGGCTTGAGTAAAACATCGATATACGTTCTTCGCGCACTGATAATAAAGGAGGCCGTGTCTTTTTTAATCGGGCCCTCCAGTGTTAATCGCGACGAGATGGTGCCGATTCCACCCTGCACATGAAAACCACGCTGATTTCCTTCTTTCAAGGATACATCTAATACAGAAGCCAGTCGAGAACCGAAGTTGGCCGGCATTCCTCCTTTGGTGAGTTCCAGATTTTTGACAGCATCGGCATTGAATACCGAGAAGAATCCGAACAGGTGTGAGGCGTTATAGACGGTCGCATTGTCGAGGAGTATCAGATTTTGGTCAACTCCTCCGCCGCGCACATAAAATCCGGCATTCCCTTCGCCGCTGCTTTTTACACCCGGCAACAGTGTGATGGTTTTTAGAATATCAATCTCACCGAACAGAACGGGAAGGGTTTTTACCTGGTCCATCTCGAGACCAATTTTTCCAATATCGGTGCTGCGTGTATTATCACTTTTTTTGCCCTCGATGGTAACCTCTCCCGTTTGCATGTTTTGGGGACTCAGGAATTTATCCATCCGAGTGTCTGCATTCAAATCAATGGTAATTTCCTGCGCTTCATAGCCCAAAAGACTAAATCGCAACGTCTGCTTTCCTGCCGGTAGAGTGAGTGAGTAAAAACCGTATAAGTTGGTCGTTGAACCCTTCCCTTGTTCAAGACTTGCTACCACCGCACCAATCAAATACTCACCCGTTGAGGCATCTTGGAGGGTGCCGTTCAACGTAAAAAAGGCTGATTTTGGTGTTGATTGCGCGACGCTGTGAAGCGAAAAGAGAGCAAGCAGAGGGCAAAGTAGTATGTGATGTAGCTGACGCATAGTTGCCGTGCGAAATTAAACTTCCCTACTGCACGAATTAAAATTGATGATGTTTTGCATCTCTCAAACCATCGAGAGCTGAAATTGTTTGTTTCTCGCGGCAAAACGTAATTTCGCGCACGCTTTTATGAAACTTCGGCACTTCGGTATCCTGATTATCACTTTATCCATCTTGATGATGGGTTTCCGTTCATTGGCACAATATGAGCGGAAGTCTGTTCAGGCTCTCCGGATAGAGCAGATGCCCAGAATTGATGGTTTGCTCGACGATGAATGCTGGAAGGCCGCAATTCCGGCTGCGGATTTCATTATGGATACACCAAACCCTGGGGTTCCGCTTTCACAAAAAACCGAAGTACGAGTTCTCTATCACGATGATGCCGTATACCTTGGATTTATGTGCTTCGATACAGCACCCGACAGCATTTTGCATGAGTTATGCGGCCGAGATAAAAACTGCAATACAGATTATGCAGGTGTTGTTTTCAGTTGTTACAGTGATGGAATGAATGGATTTGCTTTCTATTGCTCGCCCAATGGAGAACAATATGATGCTCGTGTTGATAATAACGGAAATGATGCAGGCTGGAATGCGGTATGGTATTCGAAGGCGCGCATCATTGAAAATGGCTGGTCGCTTGAAATGAAGATTCCGTTTGCGGCTATTCGTTTTCCTGACGTAACTGAGCAAGTCTGGAGTATCAATTTTGAACGCGACATCAGGCGAACCAGACAACACGGTTATTGGAATGGTGTGAACCCTTTGGTAGCCGGTAAGTTGACCCAAATGGGAACACTTACAGAGATTCGAAACATAAAGCCACCACGTAGAATCTTCCTTTTCCCTTATTCCAGCGGTTATTACAACACCGAAGGACAGGCGAATGGCGCGAATAGAAATTCATGGAGTTACAATTTCGGTCTGGATCTCAAGCTCGGGTTGAATGATGCCTTCACACTTGATGCAACTCTAATTCCGGATTTTGGCCAAACTATCAGTGATCAGGAGGTGCTTAACTTGACTGCATTTGAATTGCAGTTTACGGACAATCGACAATTCTTTACTGAAGGAACTGAGCTCTTTTCGCGAGGTGATTTGTTTTACACCCGAAGAATCGGATTTGAGCGCCCTCTGCGCTATTCAGATGCATATAATTCCCTGGGTGCCAACGAGCGCGTGATCGATAATCCTGCGAAAGATCAAATTATCAATGCAATGAAGATTTCAGGCCGTAATAAGAATAAACTGGGTATCGGTTTTTTTAATGCGGTTACGGCCCCCAGTGAGGCAATCATTCGGGATACTATAACAGGTGCTTCCAGGGTTGTAAATACTTCAAGTCTGACAAATTACAATGTGACCGTTTTCGATCAGGTATTGCCAAATAACTCGTTTGTTTCCTTGATTAATACGAATGTGATGCGCAGTGGCGATGATTATGATGTGAATGTAACCGGTACCTCTTTCGATTTACGTGATAAATCAAATTCGTTCAGTATTACTGGAAGTGGCGCTTACACCTTGAAGACAGGGCCTGATTTTGACTTCAAACTAGCCGGAGCATCGGGCTTTCGGGAAGATGTGTCGATTAACAAAATAAGTGGCAATTGGACCGCTTCGCTTGGTCAGTGGATCGAATCTGACACCTACGATCCGACGGATCTGGGATTTCTTCAAGCTAATAATTCAATTGGCGGATGGCTTACGAATGGTTACGGTATCTATAAACCATTTGGCCGTTTCAATCGAATGTGGAGCGATTTAACTGTGAAATGGGAAAATCTTTATGCCCCGCGCAATTTTGCTTCGCTTACGCTGGAGGGTTCTGCGGGCATTACCACAAAAAAGTTTAATACCTGGGGTCTTGATGTTAGTGGAAACCCGGTGCGTGGAAATGATTTTTTCGAACCCAGGGTATGGGGTCGCTATTTCCGTACCTACACAAACACGATGGTATATGCATGGTATAGCAGCGATTATCGGAAGAGAGTAGCAATCGATATAGGCTCGGGTTACGGTTTCTATCAAGATAAAAATCGCTTCCGCTACAATTTCCGGATTTCTCCACGCTTCCGATTAAACGATCATCTGTTTCTCAACTATGTCTACAGTTATCAGAGTCATTTCAATGATATTGGCTTTGCTTATGCATTTGAAGATGATGAACGAACTCAGCCTCTTTTTGGTAAACGCGATGTTATTTCCCATACAAATGTTCTTTCGTTGAAGTATGCATTGAATGCCTTCGCCGTGCTGAACACTAGAGTGCGCCATTATTGGGGATATACTGTTTTTAATGATTATTACTCTCTTGCAGAAAACGGTGAAATGCTTGCTTCTTCCAACATTGGTAACGACCAAAACTTTAACTCCTTTACAGTGGATATGATATTCACCTGGATTTTTACACCGGGAAGTGAACTAAGCCTGGTCTGGAAAAACAGCATCACTGAATTTAATAATGATGTGAATGAGTCTTTATCGGACGATATTCGGTACACAATGGGATTGCCGCCAAACAATAGTTATAGCTTGAAAATCATATGGTTTGTTGATTATCACAGGGTAAATCAAATCCTCCATCGACAATTGCCGGTACAACCTTGATTGGATCCGATTCTTCCTTCAGGCAATTTTTTCATACTCAGTCATGCAACCTCCCGGTTACTTACGTAGTTTTATAGGTAAATGCAGCAATACAAAGAAATAATTGAGGGGTGTATCCGGGGTGAGCGTATCGCTCAGGATAAGCTTTACAAGCAGTTTTCTTCATTGCTATTCGGCATTTGCATGCGATACGCCGGTAATAGAATGGAGGCCCAGGATGTATTGCAGGAGGTTTTCGTAAAGATTTACAACAACATTGGCAGCTATAACCATGAGGGAAGCTTCGAGGGCTGGTTGAGAAGAATTGCGGTGAATACATCTATTACGAACTACAGAAAGAATTTGAAGCATGCTTTCCAGAAGGACGTTGATGATCTAATGAAAAGCCAGGAGGAGCCTGCTACTTACGATGATCTCGAATACACTGCCGAGGAAATGATGCAGTGTATCGAAAGACTGCCACTGGGTTATAAGACCATTTTTAATATGTATGTGATTGAAGGATTCATGCACAAGGAAATCAGTGAAATGCTGAATATTGATGTGAATACTTCCAAGTCACAACTTTCACGAGCTAAAAACTACCTGCAAAGGGAACTAAAAAATATTGCAACCGTAAAAATTCAAGAACATGTCTGAAGATCGTTTTTTCCAACACGTGCGCTCAACTATGGCCGATTACCGTCCGGAGGTTCCGGAGGCTGTCTATAGTTCAGTGCGTAAGAAATTGTGGTGGTCCAATTTTACTCGCTTAAGTGCAACGCGTTTTAATGTTTGGTACTTGGCTATTCTGCTCACAGGTTCTGTCGGCATCATGTTTTTCGTTCAGCGCGATGAGCCGGTTGCAACCCAGACTGTGAGTCAAACAGAAGTTTCCCCTGCTGAAACTTTGCCGGTTCAACAGGTTCAGTCGTTGGAAAGTGCAGAGCCACAAACCTCGTCAGATCAACTAACCAACTCGGCACAGAGTGCTACTGCAAATCAAGCACAACAAGTTCCGCATCGAACCAGAGTCGAAC
>Ga0315907_10004571_pt1 | contig 15486 bp, 18 predicted proteins | sample LakEriMetagenome_3_FD_203525 | JGI IMG/M metagenome (GOLD analysis project Ga0315907, IMG submission 203525) | Freshwater fungal communities from buoy surface, Lake Erie, Ohio, United States - Buoy 12 MA123 | ecosystem: Environmental > Aquatic > Freshwater > Lake > Lake biofilm | place: USA... | reverse complement strand
GAAGCACAGGCCGGTCGATCCGCCTTTCGACGACACCCTCTACGAAAGGGACTACGTGGAATGGGCCGAGGCGCAGGCCGAGGCGGTGGGCCGCCTCCGGGACCTGCGCCCGGCCGCGGACGTCGGGATCGACCACGACAATCTGATCGACGAGATCCTCGACATGGCGAGAAGTTGGCGCCACGCTTACGAGTCGCAGATCATCCAGACGATGGTGCACCTGCTGAAGCTCGAACATTCGCCGGCGAGGGATCCCCGTCTTCATTGGCGATCCGAGGTGACGAACCACCGGTTGCAGGCACGACGAAGGGCAGCGGCCGCGCCGAGCCTGCGGTCACGGATCGACCTCCGGGATCTTTACGCCGACGCGCGAAAGCTGGCCCTGATCGCCCTGGAGCAGGACGCCGTCCCCGCCTCCACGCTGCCGGCCACCTGCCCCTACGACCTCGACACGCAGATCCTCGCCGACGGCTGGTTCCCCGGGAACCGGTACGGCCTTCTCCCCTGATCCCCGCTCGCCCGACCGGACACCCCTGATGGCCCCTTCCCTTCCCGCCTCGGTCGACGAGACGGTCGCCCTCCTCCAGCGCGGCGACTACGTGACCGACCGCGCGCTCGCGACCGCCCTGTTCCTCGCCCTCAAGCTCGGGCGCCCGCTGTTCCTGGAGGGCGAGGCCGGCGTCGGCAAGACCGAGATCGCCAAGGTCCTGTCGAAGACGCTGGGCCGGAAGCTCCTGCGGCTCCAGTGCTACGAGGGTCTCGACGTCTCCTCGGCCGTCTACGAGTGGAACTACGCCCGGCAGATGATCGAGATCCGCCTCGCCGAGGCCGCGGGCGACACGGACCGGGGCGCGCTCGCGTCCGACATCTTCGCCGACCGGTTCCTGATCCGTCGCCCCCTCCTGCAGGCGCTGGAGCCCCAGGCCGACGGACCGCCCGTCCTCCTGATCGACGAGCTGGACCGGACCGACGAGCCATTCGAGGCGTACCTGCTGGAGATCCTGTCGGACTTCCAGGTCACCATCCCGGAACTGGGCACCATCGCGGCCGAGCGGCCGCCGATCGTGATCGTGACGTCGAACCGCACGCGCGAGATCCACGATGCGCTGAAGCGCCGCTGCTTCTACCATTGGGTCGACTATCCGGCGCCCGAGCGCGAACTGGCGATCCTCAAGGTTAAGGCCCCGGGCGCCGACGACCGCCTCGCCCGGCAGGTGGTCCAGTTCGTCCAGCGCCTGCGGGGCATGGACCTGTTCAAGGCGCCGGGGGTGGCCGAGACGATCGACTGGGCGCACGCTCTGACCCAGCTCGACCGGATGGAACTCACGCCCGGCCTGATCGACGACACGCTCGGCACCCTGCTGAAGTACCAGGACGACATCGGCCGGATCCGCGGCAGCGAGGCCGCGCGCCTCCTGGCCGAGGTGCAGGACGAGATCGCCGCCGCCGCCCGGGGCTGACCGGATGGCCGAGATCGACGGCATCCAGGCCGACGGGCGCCTCGCCCGCAACATCCTCCAGTTCGGCCGCGTGCTGCGCCGGGCGGGGCTCCCCGTCGGCCCGGGCCGGGTGCTGCAGGCGATCGAGGCGGTAGAGGCGGTCGGCATCGGCGACCGGACCGACTTCTACTGGACGCTCCACGCGGTCTTCGTGAACCGGCGCGACCAGCGGGAGGTGTTCGACCAGGCGTTCCACGTCTTCTGGCGGAACCCGAACCTGCTCGAACGCATGCTCACCGTGATGCTGCCGCCGTCCCCCGGCGAGGCGTCTCCCGACGACACCGAGATCTCGCGCCGCGTGTCGGAGGCGATGATGCCGGAGAAGGGCCAGGGCCAGCCGCAGCCGCCGCAGAACCAGGACGTCGAGTTCGACGCCGCCTTCACCTGGTCCGACCGCGAGATCCTGCGGACGATGGACTTCGAACAGATGAGCGCGGAGGAGATCCGCCGCGCCAAGGCCGTCCTCGCCCGCATGCGCCTGCCGCTGATGGACGTTCCGACCCGCCGCTTCCGCCGCGATCCCACCGGCCCGCGCATCGACCTGCGGGCGACGATTCGCGAGAGCCTGCGCGGCGGCGGCGGCCTCGTGGACCTCGCCCGGCGGCGGCGCCGCGTGCGGCATCCGCCGCTGGTCGTGCTGTGCGACATCTCGGGCTCGATGAGCCGGTATTCGCGGATGCTGCTGCACTTCCTGCACGCGGTGACGAACGACCGCGACCGGGTCCACGTCTTCGTCTTCGGCACGCGGCTGACCAACGTGACCCGCGCGCTCCGGTCGAAGGACGTCGACGTGGCGCTGGGCCGGATCGGGGCCCAGGTGCAGGACTGGTCGGGCGGCACCCGCATCGGCCACTGCATCGATGGGTTCAACCGCGACTGGTCGCGCCGCGTGCTGGGCCAGGGTGCCGTCGTGCTGCTGATCTCCGACGGGCTCGATCGCGACGGCGGGGTCGGGCTGTCGGTGGCCATGGACCGGCTGCACCGCAGCTGTCGCCGGCTGATCTGGCTGAATCCCCTGTTGCGCTGGGACGGGTTCGCGCCGAAATCTTCGGGTATCCGCGCCATGCTTCCCCATGTGGACGAGTTCCGCTCGGCCCACAGCCTCGAGAGCCTCGAGGAACTGGCGCGGCTCCTGGCCGCCGAGCGCCCCGCGGGGCCCGACGGCGTCCGCCGCTGGCTGAAGGAGATGGCCGCATGACCGCAGCGTCCGAGATCGAGACCGCCGCCCTCTGGCGCGCCGAGGGGCGCCGGGTGGCCGTGGCGACCGTCGTCGCCACCTGGGGCTCCTCGCCCCGCCCGGTCGGGAGCCAGATGGCGATCGACGGCGACGGGCGGATGGTGGGCTCCGTCTCCGGCGGCTGCATCGAGGGGGCGGTCGTCCACGAGGCGATGCAGACCATGGCCGACGGCGAGCACCGGATGCTCGACTTCGGCGTCAGCGACGAGATGGCCTGGGAGGTCGGGCTCGCCTGCGGCGGGCGCGTCCAGGTCTATGTGGAGCCGGTGGAGTGAAGGCCGCCCTCCTCGACCGCCTGCTCGCCGCCAAGCGCGCGAAGCAGCCCCTCGCGATGGTGACCGACCTCGGCACCGGGCAGCAGACGCTCGTCTTCCCCGACGCGGTGCACGGTCAGGCCGGTCTCGAGGGCGCGCTGCTCGACGAGGTGCGCCGTCGCCTCCGCCTCGACCTCAGCGGGATCGTCGAGACGCCGGATCACCGGATCTTCGTCCATGTCCACAATCCGCCGCTGCGCATGGTCGTGGTGGGTGCCGTCCACATCGCGCAGCCGCTCGTCCGCATGGCCGTCGTCGCCGGCTACGACGTCACGGTCGTCGATCCCCGCGCCGCATTCGCCTCGGAGGAGCGGTTCCCGGGCGTCGCGCTCTCCAACGACTGGCCGGACGAGGCGATGACGGCGCTGGCGCCGGACGCGCGGACGGCCGTCGTCACGCTCACACACGACCCGAAGCTGGACGATCCGGCACTGATCGTGGCGCTGCGCTCGCCCGCCTTCTACGTGGGCGCGCTGGGCAGCCGGAAGACCCATGCCCGGCGGGTGGAGCGCCTGTCGGCCGAGGGACTGACGGCGGCCGAGATCGCCCGCATCCACGGCCCGGTCGGCCTCGCGATCGACGCCGTCACCCCGGCCGAGATCGCGGTCTCGATCCTCGGGCAGGTGACGCAGGTCCTCCGCCGGCGGGCGGAGGACGACGGGCCGTGAGGTTCGGCCCGACGCCGCTGGCCGAGGCGGAGGGGGCATTCCTGGCGCATGCGCTCCGCGTCGGCGGCGCCGTGTTCAAGAAGGGACGGCGCCTGTCGACCGACGACGTCGCTCTCATGCGGATCAACGGCTTGACGGAGGTCGTGGCGGCGCGGCTCGAACCGGGCGACCTCGACGAGGATCTGGCCGCCGCCCGCATCGCCGCCGCCCTGGCGGGGCCGGGGATCACGGCCGGCGCCGCCTTCACGGGCCGGGTGAACCTCTTCGCGCAAGCCCATGGCCTGCTGACGATCGACACCGCGCGCATCGACCGGATCAACGTCGTCGACGAGGCCGTGACCGTCGCGACGCTCCCTGCCCACACGCCGGTCGCCCCCCGCCAGATGCTGGCGACGGTGAAGATCATCCCCTTCGCGGCGCCGCTGGCGGCGGTGGAGGCGGCGGAGGCGGTGGCGCGGGAGGCCGCGCCCGTCGTCGTGGTGCGCCCCTTCCGCCCGCGCACCGTGGCGCTGATCCAGACCCGCCTGCCGGGAACCAAGGACGGCGTGCTGGACAAGACGGTGACGGTCACGGCGGAGCGGGTCGCCGCCTACGGCAGCGCCCTGGCGCCCGACGTTCGCGTACCGCACGAGCCGGGGGCGTTGGCGGCGGCGGTCGCGGCGGCGATCGGCGACGGGGCCGGCCTGTTGCTGATCGCGGGGGCGTCGGCGATCACCGACCGGCGCGACGTGCTGCCGGACGCGATCGAGCGGGCCGGGGGGACGGTGGAGCACTTTGGGATGCCGGTCGATCCCGGCAATCTGCTCCTCCTCGCGCGGGTCGGAACGGTGCCGGTCCTCGGCCTGCCGGGCTGCGCGCGTTCGCCGAAGCTCAACGGCTTCGACTGGGTTCTTCAGAGATTGCTCGCGGACGTGCCGGTCGGGCGGGCGGACGTGATGCGGATGGGCGTCGGCGGCCTGCTGGCGGAGATCCCGTCCCGGCCCCTGCCCCGGGCCGACGCGTCCCCCCGGCCGGCCCCGAACGCGCCGCAGGCGCCGCGCGTGACCGCCGTGGTGCTGGCGGCCGGGCGCGGGACCCGCATGGGTGGGCCGAACAAGCTCGCCCTGCCCCTCGACGGGCGGCCCATCGTCGACCACGTGGTCGCCGCGGCCCAGGCGTCGCAGGCCGAGCGGGTGGTGGTGGTGACGGGGCACGAGCCCGAGCGGGTGCGGGCGTCCCTCGCCGGCCGGACGGCGACGTTCGTGCACAATCCCGACCATGCCGACGGGCTGTCCACCTCGCTGCGCGCGGGCCTCGCGGCGGTCGGGGAGGAGACGGACGCGGTCGTGGTCCTGCTGGGCGACATGCCGCGCGTGAACGCGGGTCTGATCGACAGGCTGATCGCCGCCTATGCGCCGGTGGAAGGGCGGTCGATCTGCGTCCCGACGGTCGGCGGCCGGCGGGGGAACCCGATCCTGTGGGACCGCGCGTTCCTGACCGAGATGTCGCGGATCGAGGGCGACACCGGCGCCAGGGCGCTGCTGGAGCGCCACGCCGACGTGGTGTGCGAGGTTGCGGCCGGCGACGACGCGGCCCTGACGGACGTCGACACGCCCGCGGCCTACGCCGCGGTCACCGGGTCCGCGCCGTGACGAACCGGACGATGGCGTCGCCGGCGCCGCGGCTCCAGAGGTCGTTGTGGTGGCCGCCGGGGATCCACACGGCCTCCTTCGGGTCGGCCGCGGCATCGTAGAGTTGGCGCCCCAGACGCTGCGGCACGACGTCGTCGCGATCGCCGTGCAGGACGAGGACCGGCGCGCCGACCTGCGCCACGTCGCGTAGCGCGTCGAACCGGTCGACGATGATCGAGCGGAACGGAACCAGCGGATAATGGTGCTGCGCCACGTCGGCGAGGCTGGTGAAGGGCGTCTCGAGCACCACCGCGGCGACCGGCGTCGCGCGCCCGGCGAGCCCGTGGGCGATCCGGACGGCGACCGCGGTCCCCAGCGATTCCCCGTAGAGGACGAGACGCGCCGTCCCGATTCCCTTCGCGCCGAGCCAGCGGATCTGCGCCGCCGCGTCGCGCATGAACCCCGTTTCGCCGGGCGAGCCCGGGTTCCCGACGAAGCCACGATAGCCTGCGAGGAAGACGCCGAAGCCGGCCGCCGTCAGTTCGCGCGCCTTGAAGACGCGGTGGCCGACGTGGCCGGCGTTGCCATGGAACAGGACCACGACCGGGCGGTCGTCGGCGGCGGGGGGGTGGTACCAGCCGGTGATGTCGAGACCGTCCTCGGTCCGCGTCCCGACCAGTTCGAAATCGGCGGCGCCCCAACGGCCCGGATCGGGGCGCTGGGGATCCGGATAGAACAGCAGCGCGCGCTGGACGGCCTGCATGTTGTCGACGGCCATGCCATAGACCGCGGCGCCCATCGCCAGGAACGGCAGCATCCGGTCCGGATCCTTCAGGCCGCAGCGGCGACGGTGGCCCGGACCAGGGCGGCGAACCGGTCCCCCAGCACGCGGGCGAAACCGTTCGCTGCATCGATGTGACGGTCGAGTTCGCCGTCGATCCGGTCCCGCAACCCGGGATAGTCCCGATCGACGTCGCCCTCGTGCGTCGCGATCCAGTGGAGCACGTCCGCGCGGGTGACCTCGGGGTGGAACTGCACCCCGTACTGCGTGCGCCCGAGCCGGAAGGCCTGGACGCGCGTGCTCGCCGAGGTGGCGAGCCGGACCCCGCCGGGGGGCAGGTCGAAGACGTCATGGTGCCACTGCATGAGCGGCAGGCGCGCGGGCGCGTGGGCGAAAAGCGAATCGCGACGCGCATCGGGAAGGAACTCCACCGCCACGTCGAAGCCGATCTCGACAACGTGGTTCGGGCGGACGGGCGTCGCGTTCCCCGGCGCCGCGTGGGCCCGCGCCATCAGCTGCGCACCGAGGCAGATCCCCAGCACCGGCCGGTCCGAGGCGGCGAAATCGCGCAGCAGACCGACGATCCGATCGAAATAGGGATGGCGGGCGTCGTCCATGGCGCTCTGCGGACCGCCAAGGACGAGGGCCCCGTCGAGGCCGTCGATCGTCGACGGAAGCGGTTCGCCGGAAATCGGCGCGAGGTCGAGGAGATCGATGCCCGCCGCCCGCAAGCGTTCGCCGATCAATCCGCTGCCTTCGTGCGGGTGATTTCTTACGACCAGCAAACGTCCCATCGTCCCGAACACCCCGCGTCGTGCCCCAGATTCCTTCGCCCCGACGGGACGTGGACGGCAGCATTTGGGGAGAAGCACATGCCCGCCGCAAGGGGGCTGGCGCCAGCGTGGCGATAGGGCCCGAAGCACAACCGGGCGTTAACGATTATCGACTAGCCTAGACGTGCAATTCGTTGGTAACCCTACCGAGAGCGGCCGTTTGGGGTGCCCGGTTCAGTTCGGAGCGAAACATGAGCATGAAGGTCCTCGTCGTGGATGACTACGCCACAATGCGGCGCATCATCCGCAACCTCTTGACCCAGATCGGTTTCACCGACGTCGACGAGGCGGCCGACGGGGCGAGCGCGCTGAGCAAGCTTCGCGAGGCGAAGTTCGGCCTCGTCATCTCCGACTGGAACATGGAGCCGATGACCGGCCTCCAGCTCCTCAAGGAGGTCCGTGCCGACAAGGTGCTGAAGGACACGCCCTTCATCATGGTCACGGCCGAGAGCAAGACCGAGAACGTGGTCGCGGCGAAGCAGGCGGGTGTCAACAACTACATCGTAAAGCCGTTCAACGCCGAAACGCTGAAGAGCAAGATCCAGTCGGTCATCGGAGAGTGACCGTGCACCGGCCGGCCGACCTCAGCGACGACGAATTCGACCAGATCGAGGAACGCCTTTCGGAGACGCCGAAGGGTCGCGCTTTCCTTCGGCGCTACGCGCGGCGTTCCGCGGCAATGGGCGTCGACGAGGTCCGTACGATCGTCGCGGACCTGCGCGACATGATCTCCGGCCGGGGGGAGGGCGTCGGTCCGGCCGGGCACATGGATGTGCTCCGGCGCGAACTGATGGAGATGGCGGCGTCGATCGAGCGGGCCCGGCGCGAGATCGCGTCGCTCCGTCCGGCCGACGAGACGGCGAGCGGGAACAGCAAGATCCTGACCGCCACCAACGAGCTGGACGCCATCGTCAGCTCGACCGAGCGCGCGTCGATCGAGATCCTGAATTCGGCCGAACGGCTGATGGAGCTGGTCTCCAAGCTGCGCCGGACCGGGGCCGATTCCGAGATCTGCTCGGACATCGAGAGCGAGGTGACGGGCATCTTCACCGCCTGCTCGTTCCAGGACATCACCGGACAGCGGACGTCGAAGGTCGTCAACGCGCTCCGCTACATCGAACAGCGCGTCGCGGCGATGATCGGGATCTGGGGAATCGAGGGCATCGCCCCGAACGAGGACGACGACAACGCGGACCGGCGCCCGGACGCGCATCTCCTCGGCGGGCCGCAGCTCGACGGGATGGGCGTCAGCCAGGACGACATCGACCGGATGCTGAACGACGACAACTTCGCCGTCGTCTCGGCCCCGGCGGAACCCGAGTGGGACCTCGACCCGCCTCCGGCACCGCCGCCCCCTCCACCGCCGCCCCCTCCACCGCCGCCCCCGGCCAAGAAGGCCAAGAAGGCGGCCGAGGAGCCGCCGCCGAAGGCGGAGGGCAAGGCGCTCGACCAGTCGGCCATCGACGCGCTCTTCGGCTGACGGTCGCCCGAGGGACGCACCCAGCCCACCGATGTCCCAACCGGTCCGACAGGCACCCCGCATCGGCCTCGCGCTCGGCGGCGGTGCCGCGCGCGGCTGGGCGCACATCGGCGTTCTTCGGGCGCTTGCCCGGATCGGGGTGCAGGCGGACATCATCGCCGGAACCTCCATCGGCGCCGTCGTGGGCGGTGTCGCTATGGCCGGCAAGATGGACGCGCTGGAGGATTGGGCCCGGGCCCTCAACCGTCGGCGCCTCGTCGGCTATCTCGACTTCCGGATCCGGGCCGGCGGCCTGATCGGTGGCGAGCGCCTCCTGACGGAGCTGAAGCGGCACCTCGGCGGAACGACGATCGAGTCGCTGCCCCTGCCCTACACCGCGGTCGCGACCGACCTCGTCACGGGCCACGAGGTCTGGATCTCGAACGGCATCCTCATCGACGCGATGCGCGCCTCGATGTCACTGCCGGGCGTCTTCCCGCCCTGGCGCTGGGAGGGGCGTTGGCTCGTCGACGGCGCCCTCGTGAACCCCGTTCCGATCAGCGTCTGCCGGGCGCTGGGCGCGCAGATGGTCATCGCGGTCAACCTCAACGCCGACGTCATCGGCAAGACCCGCCGCCCCGGGACCTCGATTCCCACGGCAGCCGGCTTCGACCTCCTCACGCTCATCGACGAGGACGGCGAGGCACCGCCGGTACCCTCGCGTCTCGACGCGTTGGTCCGACGGGTGTTCCGGCGCGAGCCCGACCAGCCGAGCCTGTTCGGGACCATGGTCGGCTCGCTCGGCATCATCATGGACCGCATCACCCGGTCCCGGCTGGCGGGAGAGCCGCCGGACGTCCACATCACGCCGCGGATCGGGCACGTCGGGCTGCTGGAGTTCGACCGGGCCGAGGAGCTGATCGCCGAGGGCGAGGCGGCGGTGCAGCGCGCACTCCCCGACATCCGCGACGCGCTCGCGGTCTTCGGCATCCGCGGCCAGGGACCGACGGGACCGACGTCCTGAGGCTGCGGCCGGTGGAATAATCGGGCATCGAAGGTGTTGTTCCGGTCCGGACCGGCATTACAATCCTCGGACGAGGTGTTCCCGCCGGGAACGGACGCCGCCGCCACGCGGTCCCGGAGGCCGCGACGTGATCGACATCATCAATCTATCGATCCTGATCGGGTCGGGCCTTCTCGTCCTCAGCATCCTGACGAGCCTGCTTTCCTTCCGGTTCGGCGCGCCGCTCCTCCTGATCTTCCTCGCGGTCGGCCTCGCCGCGGGCGAGGACGGCCCGGGCCGTCTCATGTTCGACAACGCGCAGGCCGCCTATCTCATCGGCAGCGTCGCGCTCGCCGTGATCCTCTACGAGAGCGGGCTGGGGACGCGGCTCTCGGCGTTCCGCTCGGCCGGTCCGCCCGCCATCGCGCTCGCCACCGTCGGCGTCGTCGTGACCATGACCATGGTCGCGCTCGCCGCGCGCTATCTGTTCGGATTCTCGTGGATCAACGCGTTCCTCGTCGGCGCGATCGTCAGCTCGACCGACGCGGCCGCCGTCTTCTTCCTCCTGCGCGTCGGGGGCATCACGCTGCGCGACCGCGTCCGCTCGACGCTGGAGATCGAATCGGGCTCGAACGACCCCATCGCCATCTTCCTGACGATCGGGCTGGTCGAACTCGCCGTCTCGGGCGAGAGCGAGCCCTTCGCGGTGGCGATGGTGTTCGTTCAGCAGATGGGGATCGGCGCGGTCGCGGGGCTGGCCGGCGGCATGCTCGCGGTCGTCGCCCTCTCCCGGCTCAGGATGGACGCCGGCCTGCACGCGGTCTCGTCGCTGGCCATGGCGCTGTTCCTGTTCTCGCTCACGGCGGTGATCGGGGGCAGCGGATTCCTGGCCGTCTATCTGGCCGGCCTGTGCGTCGGCAACCGCCGGATTCCAGGGGGCCAGACCCTCCAGCGGTTCCACCAGGGGCTCGCCTGGCTGGCGCAGATCGTCATGTTCGTGACGCTCGGGCTCCTTGCCACGCCGTCGCAGTTCCCGGCGATCGCGCCGACGGCGCTCGGACTCGCCGTCGTCCTGGTGCTGGTTGCGCGCCCCCTCGCCGTCTGGCTCTCGCTGCTGCCGTTCCGCTTCAGCCGGGCCGAGGTGACTTTCATCGCCTGGGTCGGCCTGCGCGGCGCGGTGTCGATCCTTCTCGCCATCGTCCCGATCCTCGCCGACCTGCCGGGCAGCCGCGACCTCTTCAACATCGCGTTCCTCGTGGTCCTGATGTCGCTGCTGGTGCAGGGCTGGACGATCCGCCCGCTCGCCCGCGGCCTGCGCCTCATCGTTCCGCCGCGGGCGGGACCGGTCGACCGCGTCGATCTGGAACTGCCGGGAAAGGCGGACTACGAGCTGGTCGCCTACCGGGTGCATGAGCAGAGCCTCGCGGCCCGCGGCGGCCGGCTTGAGCGCTGGGCCCGCCCGTCGCTCCTCGTCCGGGAGGGGCACGTGCGCCCGCTCCACGGGGCGGGCGCGCTGCAACCGGGCGACCTCGTCTATCTGTTCGCGCCGGCCGCGCGCATCCCCCTGCTCGACCGGCTGTTCGGCGCCGCGCGCGAGCATGCCGCCGAGGACCGGGCCTTCTTCGGGGATCTCGCGCTGCGCCCGGACATCCGCGTCTACGCGCTGGCCGAACTCTACGGCCTACCTCTGGTCGCGGGTGCCGCCGACGACACGCTCGCCGACCTGTTCCACCAGCGGTTCGGCAGCGGCCTCGAGGTCGGCGATCGGCTGTCGCTCGGTGGCGTCGACCTCATCGTCCGCGACATCGAGGAGGGGCGGATCCTCGAGGTGGGCGTGGACCTCGACCCCGCGACGGCGCCCTCGCGCCGCATCCCGGTCTTCCAGAGCCCGGCCGAGATCCTCCGGGGGCTCGCGGGCGTCGTGGGGCGCGTGCGGTTCCGCATCTGGCAGATGCGGGAGCGGCGGCGCGAACGCCGCGTCAATGCGGCGGCGATATCGTCGCTCACATCGAACGCGCCCGATCCTGTGGTAGAAAGACGGGCGTCCGGCGACGGTCGGACGGCGACGCCGGGCGACGGCGGATCGGAACTCGAACGGACGGGACGGGAATGACCTCGGGTAGCAGGGACGACGCGCTGGTGGAGATCCGCAAGGAGCTTGCGGGCCTCAAGAACGAGATCGAGAAGGTCGGGACCGTCGCCAAGCAGATCGACACCATCGCCAAGCAGACGAACCTCCTCGCCCTGAACGCCACGATCGAGGCGGCGCGGGCGGGCGATGCGGGGCGCGGATTCGCCGTGGTCGCGGGCGAGGTGAAGAACCTCTCGGGACAGACCGCCTCGGCCACCGCGGACATCTTCGCGGTGCTCGAGAGCCTGACCCGGCGGACGCAGCTGCTCGACGGTCTCGTCGAGAAGGCGTCCACGGCAGCCTGACCCTCGGGCGACGATGGTCCTCACCCGCGAGAGCCTCCGCGACGGCACGCTCCGCCGGATGCTCGAACAGTCGGGCGATCACGGCCTCGCCCTGATGCTGAGCGACGAGGAGCGCAACGCGTCGCTGCTGACGCTCCTCGACGGTCATCAGGCGGACTCGGACCTGTGGGTGTTCGGCTACGGATCGCTGATCTGGAACCCGGCCATCCACACCGTCGGGCGCAGCATGGCGCGGCTTCGCGGCTGGCACCGGCGGTACTGCCTGTGGACCGTGCTGGGCCGGGGAACGCCGGACCGCCCGGGTCTGATGCTCGGTCTCGAACGCGGCGGGAGCTGCGTGGGCGTCGCGTGGCGGGTGGCCGCGGCCGACGTCCCCGTCGAACTCGACATCCTCTGGCGGCGGGAGATGATCAGCGGCGCCTACGTGCCCCGCTGGGTCGCGGTGGAGACGCCGGACGGGCCTGCGCGCGCAATCACCTTCACCATCAACCAAGCCCATCCGCGCTACGCGGCGCGTCAGGACGACGACGCGGTGGCGCGGGTGGTGGCGCAGGCGACCGGGCCGCTGGGCACCTGCCGCGAGTATCTGGAGAACACGGTCTCGCACCTGCGCGATCTCGGCATCCGCGACGCCCGGCTGGAGCGGATCGCGGCGCGGGTGAACGCCCTGCGCGCCGAGGCCTCAGAGCAGGCCGCGAAGGCGGGCGTGTAGGACGGCGCCCAGCGTGCAGGCGTCGGTGATCCGCCCGTCGCGGATCATCGCCTCCAGCTCCGGAACCGGCACCGCCTCGATCCGGGCGATGCCTTCCGACGCCTGCGGCGCGCCGAAGGACGAGACCGTCGCATGGAACAGCTCCACCGCCGCGCCCGACAGCGCGGTCGACGTGTGTATCGGGGCGAGGTGGACGACCGACGTCGCTACGGCACCCATCTCCTCCGCCAGTTCGGTGACCGCTGTCTCCGCCGCCGTGGCGCCGGGTTCGATCATCCCGCGCGGGATCTCGAGCTGCCAGGACCGGGTGGCATGGCGGAAATGCCGCAGCAGGAGGACGCGACCCTCCATGACCGGGAGAACCGCGGCACCCGACCGTTCGCCGAACCCGGGACGCGCGATCCGGTGATGGATCACCCGCGTCCCGTCGGCATAGGTAATCGCGTCGCGCATCAAGAACAGGTAGGGGTCCTCGTAGTGGACGCCGACCGTGGCCCAGTCGCGGGGTAGGCCGCGCGCCTCCAGCCGATCGCCGACGGTCGCCTCGATCGCCGCGATCCCGTCGGGGTCGAGGGCGACGACGGCGCCGCCCGGCGGGGTCGCGAACTGTTCGGGATGCTTCGCGGCGAGGGCGAGATAGCGGGCGAGACGGTCCGCGCGACCGGTCATCGCGGGTCAGTGCGCGTGGCCGTGGCCGCCGTGCGCATGGTCCCCGTGCGCATGGTTCCCGTGCGCATGGTCCCCGTGCGCATGGTCCCCGTGGCCGCCGGAGCCGCCGGCGTCGGGAACGACGCCGCCGCTCATAAGCCCGACGATGGCGATCGCGACGACGGCCGTGGCGATCAGCAGCGAGACGACCATGGAACACCTCCGGAACCCGTATGGCGACGGTGCCCCAGCCGGGGCGGCGGCGCAAGCGTCGGCACGGTGATCCTTGGTGGCCGCGTCGCCCCCGCGGTATCATCATCCGATCGTTCACGAGACGTCCGGCGAGGAGTTCCGATCCGCATGCGGCTTTCGATCGTCCTGACCGCCGCGGTCATCGCCGTCGCCGGCCCCGTCCGTGCGGCCGACCCTCCCCCGCCGCAGCCGGCGACGCGCAACGCCTCGTCGGCGAAGTCCGCGCAGGAGCTCCGGGCCGAGAAGGGGTGGCAGACGACCGAGGAGACGGCGGCGGGCGAGGGCCGGGTGCTGCGCGTCTTCGCCGACAGCTTCCCGGCCGAGAACAACATCGGCACCGATGAGATGATCGCGACGCTTTCGATCCGCTGCTACTCGGACCGGCAACTGCTGATCAACTTCATGACGACCGTCAATCTCGTGACCCTCGACCAGATCCAGCGCTACGAACCCTTCACGATCGAATACCGGGTGGACAGCCAGCGGCGGACCTCGGCACCGGGCATGCTCGTCCTGCCGCAGGTGATGATGTTCCGCAATGTCCGGGACGCCCAGGCGTTCGCCGCCGCCGTCGCGGGGGCGCGCCGAACCATCGAGGTCGATGCGGTGACCCGGGTCGTCCGCATGCCCGGCCGGTTCGCGGTGACGAACGTGGCCACGGCGATGAGGCCCGTCATCGAGGGCTGCGGCCGTCCGCCGACGAGCTGACCCGGCCGACCCGAAGGACTACCCCGTCTGCCACGACCGGAACGGCCGCCCCGAGGGGGTGCCGTCAATTGATCGTTAACCACGATCGGCGAACCTCGAGCGTCGTCTGGCGGAGGGAGGTCGTCGCGTGGGCACCATCGGATCCGGTCGACCGCAGGCATTCGGGGCTCCCGTCGCCCGACGGCTCGTCCGGCGGTCGGGGCTCGCGGCCGGCCCAGGCGCGGGACCGGAAGGCCCCACCGGCGACACCCGGCCGCCGCGCCGCCGCGTCATGATCATCGAGGACGACGCCATCGTCCGCCTCGGGCTCCAGGCGGTGCTCGAGGACGGGGGCGAGGAGGTCATCCTGGCAGGATCCGCCGCGGAGGCGCTGGCCCGCCTCGCGGCGGGGGCGTCGGTTCCCGACGTGATCGTCGCCGACTACCGCCTGCGCGACGGGCAGGTGGGGACCGACGCGATCCGCCGGGTCCGCGACGCGGTGGGGCGGGCGCTTCCGGCCGTGCTCCTGACGGGCGAGGCGGCCTCCGATCTCCGGGAGGAGGCGGCCCTGCAGGGCCTGCTCGTGGCCGGCAAGCCGATCGGGTCGCGGGACCTGTTCCGCGTCATCGGCCTCGCCATGGCGACATGATGGCGGGTCAGTCGAACAGGGCGTCGATCGCCGACTGATCGGAGGAGCCCTCGGTCGTCCCGGCCGTGGCGACGCCGTGGACGACGCCGCTCCCCTCCCCCACGAGGTTGGTCAGGTCGCGCATCGCCGTGTCGCAGACGTGGCGGAACTCCGGATCGGTCCCGCAGACATCGAGCCGCGCCACCGCATCGGCGATCCGCCCCTCGATCCGCGACACGACCGCGTCGAAGTCGCTGCGCACCTGCGGCTCGGCCGCGTCGTAGCACTCGATCGCCAGATCGGCGAACGGCAGCGACGAGCCGCGGAAATGCTCGGCATAGCTCTTCGGCCGCCACGCCTTCAGCTCGTCGAGCATGTCCGGCATGTCCGGCAGAAGCCCGAGGAGCATGATCGCCTCGTTGGCGTGATTGAAGAAATCCGTGCTGAGGAGCGAGCGGTCGTCGATCGTCGTGCCGTCGATCCTGCGCCTCAGGCTCTCGATGCGAGTCGTCCCGTCGGACACCATGCCACAACCGATCCCTGCAACACCGCTGTCGTCGATCCCGAAAGGACGGCACGGAGTTTCCGTCGCCCCGACGACGTCAAGACCCTATCGCAACCCGACGTGGTCGCAAGGGATTTGCGCTCACGACCGCCCGCCGTCACGCAGCGTGGGGTCCATCACGTCGCGCAGCCAATCCCCGATCAGGCTGATCGAC
>Ga0315907_10004570_pt1 | contig 15487 bp, 9 predicted proteins | sample LakEriMetagenome_3_FD_203525 | JGI IMG/M metagenome (GOLD analysis project Ga0315907, IMG submission 203525) | Freshwater fungal communities from buoy surface, Lake Erie, Ohio, United States - Buoy 12 MA123 | ecosystem: Environmental > Aquatic > Freshwater > Lake > Lake biofilm | place: USA... | reverse complement strand
TAAGTATTCTTGGTGATGCTGCAAAAGAACTTAAGTTACCAGAGGTTCCCATTAGTCCATCAAATCATTATGCTAATTATTTGAAAGCTTGTATGGGTCAGGAGAAAACAAGATCTCCATTCCACATAGCTGGTCCGTTAAGTCAAATTTTTGCTCTAGGTATCATTTCACAGCAATTGAATGCAAAATTGAAATTTGATCCCTCTTCTAAGCAGATCACCAATCATAAGCTTGCGAATAGTATGCTTAAAGGAGTGGCTCCTCGTAAAGGATGGGAACAATATTACAAGATGTAATCGGCCGCTATTTTACTGTTACAGCAGTATAAGTTTGATATGATGGATCTCTCCAGAATTTTTATTTAGGATACGCAAGATATAGCTTCCTTCATGAATGGTATTTCTTTCAATCGTAAATGCCTTGCTTCCAGAAGAAATCTGAATAGTGTCGATTTGTTTGATCAATTGACCATTGAAACCATATAGCGATATTTCATACAAACCCATTAGATCGAATTCAATTTTTATAATATCCCTTACTGGATTAGGATAAACGCGAATTCCACTATTCATTTTTTTTCTCAGCAATATTGTATTTGATAATCTACTGGTACTATCAAAATTTACCATTCGAACTCTATAGTATAAATTTGTAGCATATTTAAGATCTCGATCATAGGCTACGTATGATAATATGGTAGATGAATTTCCTGCTGCTTTTATCTGATTACCTATTGGTATAAAATCTATACCGTTTATACTTCTTTCTATGATGAAGTAATGCGTTTTACGTTCTTTTGTAGTGATCCAGTTAAGTTCAACATCATGTATATTCACCCATCTTCCTTTAAGTTCAAGGTCTTTTGAAGGGGGAGTCGTAATTGAATAAACGGTTTCCATATCTGATTTAGATATACTTTGATATGTTGCATATGCTATATTTTCAAAAAAACCTGCATCCATTTCCGCTTGCGTAATGGTGTAAGAAGCGGTTAACGTTAGCTGATTGCCAGGGTCAAGGAATGGAATGATATTGGAAGAATGCAACGTTGCCTTTGGATCGATTACCTTAATATTAGTTAGAGTAGAGGTTCCAGTATTGGTTACCATGATATTATAGTTGATCACATTTCCTACAGCATTATAATAGGTTGAAGTACTTTTTTTGGATATCTCAAAACAATCTTTCAGAATCTCGATAGTACCTTTTGTTTGACATTTTGATAAACTATCCTGGGTATAATAGGTATAGGTAGAAGGTGCAAGTTGGCTAAATAAATTTGACGATTGCCAAGTATTATTATCCAGACTATATCTATAAATCCCACTTCCATCTACGTTATGTAGAATTAATGAGCCTTTTGTTTCATTACAGTGGGCATTGGATATAGTAATTGTCGTTGACAAACGCTGATTGATTATAGTTGCTTTTTCTATCAGTTCCGATGGATGACAACCCATTCCAGTGACTTGAATGGAAAATTCATTTAAAGTTGTAGTAAGGGAAGCGTGTGGTATCTCAATTAATAGATCTGACCCCGTTCCAATTGCTGATAGATTTGGTGAAAGCGGTTTACCTTCCTTAAGAATCGTATAGGTTATTCCTTTTTCTGAGGAACGAATGGAAATTGAACCATTATGGCCATTACAGACCATTGAACCTTGAATATCTAATGTGATGTTTGGGGTAGTTTGTGTAATATCAATTACGTCTGCCAAGATTCCCTTACATCCGGCATTACCATTGGTTGACATTATTTGTAGCTTAGTGCGAGGTGTAATAGTATTTGGCAACACAATATGTATAAGGCCACCATTACCTGTTGTGATTGCTTTTGGATTGAACGATTCTAAATTTGAGTTTAGTACCTCATAAATGAAATCAGATTCAGAATTTGAAATCGTTACAAATGGATTTGGATTGTTACATAAACTGATATCGGTGACTTTTGGAATTATCAAATTTGGATTTGGTGTTACATTGACCGTAACGTCCGATTCATATATGGTCTTATTGTTACAATTAAATGAAGGTTTCAATTGAAATTTTGCTGTATAGGTTGTAGTGACTGAAGGCGTTAGTCTAATCGGCATACCATAGCCAACAATGGTAGAGGTATTCTTTAAATACCAGGTGATGTCATATAAATTATTAGTGGCACTAAGTGCTACGGCAGTTGAAGGGCTATTGGGACATACCGCGATATTTGAAACTTCTGCTATTGGTGGCATTGTTGTCGCTTGAATACTGAAATTTTTATCGAATGTGTAACATAGGCTAGAGGTGCGTATAAAGTAATGACCTATGCTCACATCTTTAAATACCTTTCCCATTTCACCTTCTGGAATTGAATATGGACCTTGAATGGGTTCATTTGGATTAGATTGATCGTAAAGTGCCATTGTTAATGGATATTTAAGGGAGCCAGATTTCACTTGTGCATGTACAATTCCAGAATTTTGGTTTTTAACATCACAGAATTGAGTTGATATGTCAATGTCAATATTCTGGTATGGCGGAATTTCTAATTCTGTCCGGAAATGAAAAGGACCATAACTTTGGCGTGCTGCACTATAGCCAACTTCTGTATTTACATATTTTAGATAGTAGGAACCAGAGGGTATATTAGAAAATATACCATCAATTCCAGAACTATTATTAGTAAATAAATTTTGAGCAATAATGGATCCTTCCGTTCCATTTACATTCTTATTGATCAGTTGGACAGATCGAGGAAATAGAATAAAAGTTGACTGTAGATCATACGAAACTATATTGGATTGTAAACAACCGGCTTGTACAAAAACAGTTGGCGAATACATGGATGAATTGATAACACTTGCTGTTATGCTCCGGGAAATACCTGTTTCTGAAAAACAATTATCCGTAAATGTTAATTTGTATTGCCCCAACGGAAGGTCTATAATACTTGAATTATTTCCAGGATTTGCTGAATATATTAATTCAAAGGGAAAGGTTATAGTATAAGAGCCAGCTACATTATACGGTCCTGAAGGATGGATCACCATGCTTTTTTGGCCATCTACTCTTTCGATTTTTACCTTGAGTGGATATTTCAAGTTGTATAAACCTGTACCAGGGGAAGACGTTATATTCAAACCTCCAGTACCTTGTAGAATACTATTTGTTGGAAAAACGGAAATGTCATTAAGTGGTGTAGAAGCAGGGCTTATCTTCCTGGTTCGGGTAATCGTATGACAACCATCTGATGCCGTTACTTGATACTCTCCTGACTCAGATAAAATAAAGTCAATAGATGCCGCAGGGTAAATAGTTTTTCCAGCACCTTCGACTATCATGGTTTTTGTGTCCACTGTTATGTCAAACAGGTTTGTTGTTGGATTTCTTTTTTTTAAAACTACAGTTGGATTCCTGCAAAAATATATATTTCGATTATGGCTATTATCTTCCTCTCCAAAAGCAATGAGCCTATATTTTATACTGCAATTAGAATAATCTGTATTAACAGCATGTGTTAGCCTAAGATAAGCATCATCCATTACTACGGTTTCGGTATTTGATAAAATACCACATCCCCAGTTAAAAGTTGTGGTGATCTGATCACCATTTTTTAGTTTGGGTTCTCCTGATTTTGGATCATATGTAAATTGATAAGCGCCCCCTGAAACCAATCCCAAATAAGTTAGCGGATAATTAATTCCTCCGATAGTGATTTGGGCATTGTTTAAAGCCGTTATAGTAGTTAATCTATTTTCAATATTGACAGAAGCGGCACGTAAATTCACATATAATTTAACAGATTGGCAATCACTGCAGTCCCTCACAAAATTATATTCTCTATCCGCAAATTGAAGTGGGATATTTTGATTCGTTGGTATTGTCGAACTACTAGAAACAGTAGCATTGCATGCTTTATCTTGTACAGCGTACAAAACTGTTTCTCCTCCTTTCATTCCAGAAATTGTAATGTTTCGGTCAGTTGTTTGAATTGTTTTTATGCCAACAGAGGGGGAGCTAACAGTATATAGAAAAGGTCCAACCCCTCCTGAAGAAATATTAATCGTTATGGTACCATTTTCTTGTCCATTCATAGTTCCCGTAGGACAGGTAGGAGGGATTGAAGTTGAAGTTGTAGTCATGTTTACATAGGTACTCGTTATATTAATGGGATTACCAGAGTACGGTAATTGGCTACCTCCTTTAACTAATTTTAATTCATAATTATTATTCGAAAGATTTGAGAATGTAATGGTTGCACCATTTATGGGCACTTCTATGATTGATGGTTGAACTGAAGAAGATCCTTGAATACTTAATTCAGCCAGCCAGCCACTTTCATACCCATTAGTTCCAGGATTTGGAAAGCTGATGGCTATTGAACTATTGGAAAAACAGTTACCATTTGTTTTCGTTACAGTATATGTCGTTATCGGTGTTTGTGCTAACGTGATAGCAGATAAAATGAATAAAAAGAATATTAAATAGAATTTCTGTACAATTAATCTCTTATTGAATTTGGTTAGAGATTTTATATTTACATGCAGTGTTAGTGGATATTTCATCATATTAGCATCACATATTGATGTGCGTTAATCAATTTGTAATAGTATCTGGGTACTATTTTTCCACTAGATGTTTTCTGATCTAATATAGTTGGGTGGGTGTGAAAAGACGAAAGATCATCACGGGGGATGATCTTTACTAAATAAGTTAGAAAACGGTTATTAAATTTCTAGGATAATTCAAAATCCTGAAAAAGCTATGAATTAAAATGGTGATCAATTATTATCTATAACCGACCATGCCGGCATTGACTTTACAGCCTCTGCTGGCGCTAGAACGGGAAGACATGCAAGCTGATAATGATAAACTGACAGCCAAGGCAAAAAATACGAAATATCCAAAACGCTTCATATGTGATTATTTTAAGTCAGATAGCTGATATACATGGCAAGTTAGGCATATTTAAGAGTATAAAAGTCATGCCATATGCAATATTTTGAGTGAATTAAGAATAATTTAGCGATTTTTGCCCACAATAAACGTATTACTCGGCATGGATATAACCCTTACAAGACCAATTGCTATAATGGATCTTGAAACCACTGGTGTGAATTTGGCAACCGATCGTATTGTTGAAATAGCGATCATTAAAGTTAGTCCGGATGGATCCAAACAAGTAAAACGAAAGCTGATCAATCCGGAAATGAAGATACCTGCTTCATCTTCAGACGTACATGGTATTACGGATGAGATGGTAAAAGATGCACCTGTATTTAGAGCCGTAGCTAATGAGATTAAGCAATTTATCATGAATTGTGATTTGGCGGGTTATAATTCCAATCGATTTGACTGGCCTTTACTTATGGAAGAATTTCTTAGGGCCGGTATTGATTTCGATCTCGCTAAATGCCGCATGATTGATGTTCAGAAAGTTTTTCATATGATGGAACCTCGAACCTTGAGTGCAGCCTATAAATTCTATTGTGATAAACTCCTGGAAAACGCGCATAGTGCTGAAGCCGATGCGTCCGCAACTTGGGAAATTTTAGTTGCTCAAATGAATAGATATAGTCAATTGGGCAATTCTATGGAATCGGTATCTCAATTTTTAGGTGATGAGCCAATTGTGGATTTTGCTCGCCGTTTTATTTTTGATAATGGCGTTGAAGTTTTTAACTTCGGTAAACATAAAGGCCGTCCGGTAGCCGATGTACTTAAGCATGAACCTCAATATTACGACTGGATGATGAAGGGAGAGTTCCCACTACATACAAAGCTAAAGTTGACGGAGATCTTTAATCGTACCATGCTTAAAAAGGCATAATCAACACAGAAATCTCAAATTTGGAAAAGCTAGTTGTAATACCTACCTATAATGAAAAGGATAATATCGAATCTATCCTCAGGTATGTATTGGGAATGAATTTGGGATATCATGTGTTAGTAGTGGATGATAGTTCTCCAGATGGTACAGGCGATATCGTTAAAAATTTACAAAACGAATTTTCTGATCTTTTCTTAGAAATAAGAAAGGGTAAATTAGGTTTAGGCACTGCTTATATTCATGGATTTAAATGGGCATTAAAGAGAGGATATCATTACATTTTTGAGATGGATGCCGATTTTTCCCATAATCCGGATGACTTGGAAAAATTATATGCAGTCTGTAAAAATGGGGCAGATATTGCTATTGGCTCACGTTATGTTTCAGGTGGACATGTAAAAAACTGGCCTTGGGATCGTATCATGTTATCTAAGGGAGGGGCTTTATATACCAAATTAGTTACCTGGATGCCCATAAATGATCCTACTGCCGGATTCATGTGTTATTCAAAAGAGGCTCTGAACGCCATAAATTTTGATGAGATTCGATTTGTTGGTTATGCCTTCCAGATCGAAATGAAATTTGCAGCCTGGAAACTTGGTTTCAAAATCAAGGAAGTGCCTATAACCTTTGTAGATCGTAAACAAGGCGTTTCAAAAATGAACAAGGGTATCGTTAAGGAAGGTATTTTAGGTGTGCTTTCTATCCAGTGGCAAAGCTTATTTAAGAATTATCGCCGAAAGGTGAGTAAGCAATCCTGATCTTATGCGAAAGGCTTTCCTGCAATTGCATTTAGCCATACTCCTGGCAGGAATTACAGGTGTGATGGGACGACTGATTTCGCTTAACGAAGGTTTACTCGTATGGTACAGAATGTTCTTTACCATTATTGTACTTTGGGTACTTTACTTTTTTTCCAAATCTGAATCACGATCACTGACGTTCCCATTTTTCCCGTATTTGACTGGCGGATTAGTTTCATTGCATTGGGTTTTCTTCTACGGAAGTATTAAATACGCTAATATATCGATTGGATTAGTTTGTTTTTCGACAGTTGGTTTTTTTACGGCATTACTAGATCCACTAATAAACAACAGACCCTTTGATAGTAAAGAAATTGTACTTGGTTTATTAGTCATACTTGGCATTTATCTGATTTTTCATTTTGAATCTCATCATCAAGTTGGTATTATTCTTGGAGTCATTTCATCTTTTCTGGCTACGTTATTTACAGTGATCAACAAGCGATTATTGAATGTTTATTCTTCCAAAGAACTTTCCCGTTTCGAACTTACTGGTGGATGGTTGGTATTGTCACTATTATTACCATTTTATTTAATGTATTTCCCTTCCACAAGTTTATTGCCTACCTACAGAGATATACTCTGGTTGCTCATATTAAGTTTACTTTGTACGGTTGTTGCTTTTCATCTTTCCTTAAATGCTTTAAAAAAAATATCACCTTTCACGGTCAATCTCAGTTATAATTTAGAGCCCTTATATGGCATCATATTGGCTTTCATCTTTTTTCGGGAAGACCGGGAATTGGACAAAGGTTTTTATATTGGCTTTACCTTAATACTCTTATCTGTATTATTCCAAACTATCAGCATCTGGGATAAGAAAACTCCTTGACATTTACTATATTCATACCATTAAGTTTGTAACATGGTAAAAATTTATGGTATCCTGCTTTGCACATGCTTGGTGACTTCGGTATGCGCTCAAAAAAAACCTTTAGACCATTCCGTATATGATAAATGGGAGTCAGTTGGTGAACGAAAAATCAGTAATGATGGGAAGTGGATCGCTTATGTAAAAGCGGTTCAGGAAGGCGATAATGCCTCTTTCCTCCGTTCAGTTGAACAATCCTCTATTATTGAGATCCCCCGCGGATATAATATTAATTTTTCTGAATCAGGAAAGTATGCATATGCCATGATTGCTGCTCCATATGGGGCTACACGTCAGGCAAAAATTCAGAAAAAAAAGCCTGAAGAAATGCCAAAGGATTCATTGGCAATAATTGACCTTACCGTAGGTGCTATTCGGAAAGTTCCCAATGTTAGGACTTATTCATTGCCCTTAAAAGCGGATGCGTTAATTGCTTACCATCTGGCAAAAATTTCAGATACGTCAAAGAAAGCCCCTTCAGCGGATACAGATACGGGAACTGATTTGATCATAGAAAATATGGATCAAAAAATATTAGTAAAAGCATCTGATGTTAGCGAATTTGAGTGGAGTAAGAATGGCAAGTTATTGATGTTTGAAACAAGGGCTGCTGCGATGTCAAAAACAGGCATTAATGGTATAGTCCTATATCGAACCTTTGAAAATCGATTTGATACCATTTGTAAGGGGGGGAATGAGTTTGGCAATTTTGCCATCGATGACAATGCCTATCAAGTGGCTTTTACTGCTGAGCGCGATAGCTCCAGAAAAGCACTTGTCAAAACGCATAAGCTCTGGTATTGGAAAAATGGAATGGATACCGCTATTATGCTAATAGATAAGAATCATCAAGGAGTTAAGTTGGGTATGACGATCAGTGAATTCAGAAAGGCATCCTTCAGTGAATCTGGTAATCGTTTGTATTTCGGCCTTGCAGCTATAAAACCAGCAAAAGATACTGCTACTGCAGAGATAGATAAAGTCAAAGTGGATATCTGGCATTACCAAGATGATCGGCTACAACCCCAGCAACTTGTCGAATTGAATAATGACTTGAAGAGAAATTATCTCGCGATGTATGACCTCACCTTTAAAAGACTTTTACCATTGGGTGATGAATATATGAAAACTATCATCTTACCAGCTAAAGGTGATGCTCATTTGGCGATTGGGCTTTCAGATACGGCAAGAAGAAAAGAATTCCAATGGAAAGGAGAAATATTACAAGATGTTTATGCTATTGATCTACAAACCGGTAATAGAAAATTAGTTACTCGAGGTTTATCATCTACTCCTCAATTATCTCCATTAGGTCTTTATATTTCCTGGTATGATGATGTACAAAAGCAATTTTTCACATGGAAGGATGGGATTACCGTAAATATCTCAAAATCTATTCCTTTTAAACTTTATGATGAAGAACATGATACCCCTAACGATCCGCCACCTTATGCTCGAATGCGATGGTTAAAGCAGGATGCAGGTCTTTTACTTTCTGACCGATTTGATATTTGGAGAGTGGATCCATCGGGTAAATCTGCTCCACTTAATGTGACACAAGGTAGTGGTCGCAGAAGTCAATTGCGATACACCTATGCACATCCTCAACCTGATGAAGATTGGCTTCCAGGTGTAGAAGAAAAAGTGTATATGCGTGTACAGCATGACAATACAAAGGAGATGGGATATAGTGTTGTAGATTTATCTGGAAAGACTGCTCCTTTTCGGATATTTTATGGTCCATATGCTTACAGCGCTTTATTAAAGTCCAGAGATGCTGATATCCTGGTTTATACAAAAGAAACATTCACATTGTCGCCTCAGTTGGTTGTTCGTCATCAAAATCAAGAGTCTGTGGTACTCCATACCAATCCACAGCAATCGGACTATAACTGGGGTACTGTTGAATTGTTTAACTGGAAAGCTTATGATGGGAAAACCGCAACCGGTATGGTATTCAAACCAGAAAACATGGTGCCCGGGAAAAAATATCCCATGATCAGTTATTTCTATGAACGGGATTCAGATGGTTTATTTTTATATCGTGCTCCTGCACCTACTCCTAGTCGGCTGAATATAACCTTTTTTGTTAGTAGAGGATATATAGTGTTTGTACCGGATATTCATTATCAGAAAGGGTATCCAGGAAAAGGTGCTTATGATTATATTGTTAGTGGTTCAAGGGCATTGGTGAAAAAAGGTTGGGTAGATAGTACCAAGATTGGCATACAGGGTCAGAGCTGGGGTGGATATCAAATTTGTTATCTGATCACCCGTACCCATTTATTTTCAGCTGCATGGGCAGGTGCGCCAGTTGCTAATATGACAAGTGCTTATGGTGGCATACGCTGGGGAACGGGATTGAATCGCCAATTTCAATATGAAAAGACACAGAGCAGGATAGGGGCAACATTATGGGAAAAACCAGAATTGTATATAGAGAACTCACCATTATTTAAAGTTCCGTTTATTAAAACCCCACTTGTAATGATGGCTAATGATGAAGATGATGCTGTACCTTGGTATCAGGGTATAGAAATGTTTACTGCCATGAGACGATTAGATAAAAAAGTATGGTTGCTGAATTATAACGGAGAAAAACATAATCTGGTAGAGCGGAAAAACAGAAAAGATATCTCTATACGGGAACAACAATTTTTTGATTGGTTGCTGAAAGGCGAAAAGCCTCCCCGCTGGTTATCAGACGGAGTTCCCGCTACTGAAAAGCATAATGTAAACTTGTAAAAAATAAAAACCTCCAGTTCAATCTGGAGGTTTTTATTTAAAATGTTCTGGTAGGATCAAACTGTTCCAGTTCTTTGGCAACAGCCGATAAGAATGTGGAACCTAAACCTCCATCTATAATTCGGTGGTCATAACTCATAGACATATACATCATGTGGCGAATGCCAATGGTATCGCCCTCTTTTGTTTCAATCACAACTGGACGTTTCTTTATAGCACCTGCAGCAAGAATAGCCACTTGAGGCTGATTTATAATAGGGGTACCCATTAAGCTGCCAAAAGTTCCTACGTTTGTGAACGTGAATGTACCTCCTTGCGTGTCATCTGGTCTTAATTTGCCATTTCGGGCAGCATAGGCTAAACCATTTACTCTTTTAGTTAGTCCAACCAGATTTAACTGATCTGCATTTTTAATTACGGGTACGATCAGGTTCCCGGAAGGCAATGCCGTTGCCATTCCAATATTAATATCTTTCTTCAAAATTATCGTGGATCCTTCTACACTTGAATTAAGCCAAGGGAATATTTTAAGACATTTCACCACAGCCTCGATCATCAGTGGTGTGAACGTGATCTTTTCCCCTTCTCTTTTTTCAAATTCTTTTTTATTTCGCTCTCTCCACATCACCATCTGCGTTACATCGACCTCCACAAAGCTGGTCACATGAGCACTTGTAGCTTTACTTTTGATCATGTGCTCTGCAATCAAACGACGCATTCTGTCCATTTCAATGATCTCTACATTTCCACTGGAATGAAGGGCTAGTTCATTTGACTCAATATTTTGATCTACGATCGGTTTTACAGCAAACTCAGTCGTGGGCAGTACAGTCTTGGGTACACCACTTCGGTTAGCTATATAATCCAAGATGTCTTTTTTCGAAACTCGGCCATCATTACCCGTTCCAATAATATTTTCTAATTCTGCCAGACTTATACCTTCTTGTTGTGCAATATTCATCACCAGAGGTGAATAAAAACGAGCCCCCGTTGATTTAGTCACTACAGAAGAAGTAGGCTGATAGGGTACATCAACGATGTGGGCTATGGGTTCTCTCTTGGGTGCGGGTGGCGTTTCAGCAGTAACGGCTCCAGTACCCGCCACTTGAATACGGGCAATGACTGAGCCAATTGGTACGACATCATTTTCGGCATAAAGGATTTCCGTGATGTTGCCTTCAGCGGTAGAAGGTACTTCTGTATCCACTTTATCTGTAGCGATTTCCAAAACTGTTTCTTCAAGGCTAACCCTATCACCTGGCTTTTTATGCCAGCGTAGTATGGTAGCTTCCATTATACTTTCTCCCATTTTGGGCATGACCATGTCAACAATAGGCATAACGAATTCTTTTTATACGGCAACCAATTTTGATCTGTGAACGCGTTCAAAGGTACATAAATCAGGCTATTCCTGTTGATGGTTTAAAATGAATTTACGAAGCGCATTAAGTCCGTGATTGGCTGTTAATTCCATATTTCGCTGTCGGTCAAACCGAAAATGGAAGGGATGGGTTTCGATATGATCTTTATTGCCTAATCCAACCCAGACTGTACCCGTTGGTTTTTCCGGAGTTCCACCACCTGGACCCATAATTCCGGTTGTAATGATCACGTAATCTGTTTTAAGGACTTTAAGCGCACCTTTAACCATTTGCACAGCAGTTTCCCTGCTCACGGCCCCAAATTGTTTTATGATATCGGGATCAACTTGTAAAATATCCTCTTTGATCTGATTTGCATAGCTAACAATACTTCCTTGAAAATAACGGCTACTTCCGGCAATAGAAGTTAATAAATGAGCCAGATATCCTCCGGTACAGCTTTCAGCTGTTCCAATTGTTTTATTCAATTGAACAAGCAGATCGCCAATAACCTCTTGTAATGTCTGGTCTTTGTCCACCACCATCACATCTTGTAATCTGCTTTTGAGCATATCAAATTCGGCTTCCAGTTCTGCTATTAATTTTTCACTTTCCCCTGTTGCGGATAATCGTAATTTGACCATGCCATAGTTGGGCAAATAGGCTAGTTTTATATTGGATGGCAGCTGTGCTTCAAAATCTTGTATTCGTTCTGCAAGAAAAGATTCCCCAATACCCGCTGTTAATAGCGTTCTATGAATGATAGGCTGAAGTGTAAATAGTTCCTGTAGGCTAGGTATGATCTCAGAGGACATCATACCCTTCATTTCATGAGGAACTCCAGGCATACTGATAAAGGTCCTATCATTTTTAGAAAACCACATCCCAGGGGCTGTTCCTCTTTTGTTTTGAATAACACGACATACATCCGGAACCTCGGCCTGCTTAAGGTTTCGTTCAATTAGTGGTCTCTTCAGTATATTTTCGAAAATATGTTTAACGTTTGCCAATGCAGCTTCATTGATCACCAATTTCCCTCCAAAATATTGGCATAACAATGGTTTCGTAATATCATCGGCAGTTGGGCCTAATCCACCAGTTATTAAAATCAACTCACTTACACTTTCTTCTTCTTTTAGGGTATGCATGATCGAATTCCAATCATCTCCAACGGCCACTCGACGATGCACCCAAATCCCTATCTTATTTAGTTCCTGTGCTATCCAGGCACTATTCGTATCAATCGTTTGACCAATTAATAACTCATCTCCAATGGTAATCACGGAGGCTTTCACCAGTTGCGTTCCCATATCTGTAGTTTTAATGACCTACTTGCTTAAAAGCCCATCCAGACTTGCCTTACCTCCACCAAGCAATAGTATGCTAATAAAGCCACCCAAAAATAACATACCCATTTCTCCGTCCCCAAATACCTCACCATTATGGGCCTTGAAAACAGCTACAGCCATAACGATGGCTAAGATAGCCGCTGTTACGCGGGTGAATAGTCCCATAACCAGGAAAATGGCACAAAAGAATTCAGCAAATACAACGAGGACCAGAGATGTTGTTGAACCTATTCCCAAAAAGTTCATGAATTCTTTTTGTTTTTCTGCAAAATGGACAAGCTTATTATAGCCATGAGGTACCATTAAAACCCCAAGGGTAGCCCTTAATACAAATGTTGCCAGGTTGAAGGCAAAACTAGAATAATGAGTGCTGATTAACCTTTTCATATACCAAAAATACAATAATTTCAAAGGTTTAATTTTTTAATAACATCCTAAGGCAGACATTTGACATTATGATGGTAAGGATTTTACTTTTCAGTGCACTGCTTCTCTATTCTCTGGGGGCAAAAAGTCAGCAAACCCGCATAAAAACCGATCCTCTTCAGGCCCTTTCCCAGGCTAAAGAACTTTACCAGAATGGGCAATATAATCTGGCATATCCTATTCTCCTGGATTTGAGGAATAAGATACGTTCAAAGCGTACAATAGGAGAAATAGCCTCTGACGAACTTGAATTTTATATCATCGCCATAGAATTAAAAAGAAATGAAGCAAGCGCTGAAAAACAAGCGCTTTTATTTGTACAATTAAACGGCAATGATGCGTTACAACAGAAAATGTCGTTTCAGCTAGCTGAATTTTACTTCAGACAGCAGGATTATCGAAATGCTATCATTTCTTATGAACAGGCTTCCGCGGCAAACCTTAGTGAAGAGGAAAGAGCAGGAATGGATTTCCGTTTAGGTTATGGTTATTTTAGCCTCCAGCAATATGATAAAGCATGGGGATTTTTACAGCGTGCTGCTAATGATGATAGTGGTCCTTATTATGCAGATGCAAATTACTATTATGGATATCTTGTTTTTAATAAACAGCGATATGAGGATGCACTGGAATTTTTCAAAAGGGTAGATACTCACCCTCAATATGGTAAGGTAGCACCTTATTATATTGCGACTATATATTATCAGCAGGGTAAAAAAGAGCAAGCCATTACTTACGCTGAAGATGTCTTGAAAAAGTCATCTTCTGCTGCCTATGACATAGGATTAAAAAGAATGCTGGGGCATGCATATTTTGAAAAAAAGTTATTTACAAAAGCGTTACCTTTTTTACAAACATATATAGCTCAAACACCCAAAGCGTCTCGAGAAGATTTATATCAGTTGAGTTATTGTTTTTATGAAAATCGTCAATTTTCAGAAGCAATAAATGGATTCAAAGGATTGACGTATGGGCAAGACTCTTTGAGTCAAAGTGCCATGTATCTGCTTGGTGATGCGTACTTAAAAACGGGTCAACCGGAAAATGCACGAAACGCCTTTTCATTTTCAGCTCGTAATAGCAGCAATGAAAAACAGAAAGAAGTTTCTATGTTCAACTATGGAAAACTAAGCTTTGAACTAGGTTATCAGGATGTAGCGATTACCGAGCTTAGATCATTTTTACAAATGTTTCCATCATCAACATTTGTAAATGAAGGGAAAGAGATTTTAGCCATGTTATTAGCAGGTACCAGTAACTATAGAGAGGCGTTTAGTCTGATTGAATCCATGCTTAACCCATCTAGTGTAATACGGAAATTATCACCACGTGTTTTTTATGGTAGAGCGATGGAATGGATCGGAGATGGAAGAAATGCAGCGGCAGACAGTTTACTAGATAGAATACTTTTCGATTATCCTGATGCTGGAATAATGTCGGCTGTGCATTTTTGGAAAGGGGAACTTTCTTTTCGGCAGCATAAATTTTCTGAAGCTATTCGCTTCATGAATATGTATTTGGATAATCCCAAAATACAGGAAGCGGAAGTCCAAACGTTTCATGCGCGCTATACGCTAGGTTATGCATTATTGAAAAGTGAAAATTACGCAAAGGCCAGAGATCAATTTGATCAAATTTCAGCAAATTCAACGATTACGTTCAGTGAATTGGAGCGTGATGCCTTTATTAGAAGTGCAGATTGCTCGTTTATGTTGAAAGATTTTGTAAAAGCAAAATCAAAGTATAATACCGTCATAAGTTCAAATTGGTCGGCAGCCGATTATGCAACTTACCAACTTGCAATGATCGAGGGTATAAATAGCAGTGATGAAAAAATTCGATTACTAATGAATTTTGAAAAAAAATATTCAACATCTCCACTTCGATCAACAGCATATCTGGAAATATCCAATACTTATTTAGCCGATGAAAAATTTAAAGAGGCCATTCCTTATTTACAGCAGCTATTGAAAACGGAAACACCTACATCCTCTATGCGTCCCAAGGCATTTTTACGTCTCGGGATAGCATTTTATAACCTGGATAATAGTAAAGATGCTTTGAAGAGTTATGAAAGTCTTGTATCTGAATATCCAAACTCTTCTGAAGTTGAGGAAGCGCTG